>VOFB01000154.1_pt1 | contig 26001 bp, 38 predicted proteins | sample 5384141 | NCBI WGS metagenome assembly VOFB01 (sample SAMN12384721, study PRJNA508395) | human gut metagenome | isolation source: healthy gut A | host: Homo sapiens | reverse complement strand
TCATCTAAAAAATCCTTTCGCATCTATACATGAAAAAAGCCGCCAAAAAAGGCGGCGTTTTCTGAACCTTTGAATTACTTCGCGTTCTTCTCCGTGTTCTCGCACTGCTGGTTTGCAATGCCGCAGCTCGTCTTGCAAGCAGACTGGCAGGAAGTCTGGCACTCGCCGCAGCCGCCGTTCTTCGCTGTTGGGATCAAACAACGAGCGAAACATCTCACCCCTCCTTTTCCGCCGCGCCAGCGCATCCGCCAGCCGGGCATATTCCGCCAGCCCCAGCCGCTCCCCGCACAGGGGATCCAGCCCGCAGGCAACGACGATCTCCGTCAGCCGCTCCTTGGGCAGGGGAAGACCGTCTGCAGGGAGTTCACCAGCGTCTTTGCGCCGCAGGGCAAAGCCCGACCGGACGGTGCGGAACAGCATCTCTCTGGAGCACACCTCCACCGGCGGAGCCTTGCGGCTGCGGCAGTGGATCACGGCGGAGGTGACCTTGGGAGCCGGCAGGAAGCAGGTGTTGGAAACGGTGAACAGCAGTTCCGGCTGGGTATAGTACGCATCAGCAGGGTAAAGGCCCCTAGTCCGCCGTACCGGGGGCAGCGCAGATGCGCTGGGCCACCTCGCTTCTGGATCAGCACCGTCGGGCTGTCGAAGCACTGGGCCTCCGCACGCAGGCGGTAGCAGGAAAGGTGGTGATGTGATAGGGCGGGTAGCACACAAAATGGGCCGTAGACCGGAAAACTGCTCTTTCACCGTCTGCCGCAGAGGCAGCTTCTGGCGTCCCCCAGCAGGGTGAAGTTGTCAAAGCCCGACATAGTCTCCGCCAGCACGGATAGAGCCGCCGGTCCAGCTCCACGGACACCACCTTCCCGGCCCGCTGGGCCAGCTCCCGGGTCAGGGGGCCGATGCCGGGGCCGATCTCCAGCACGCCGGTGTGCTGGTCCGCGCCGCTGGCGGCGGCGATATCCTCCGGCACCCAGCTTTCAATGAGGAAGTTCTGCCCATGGATCTGGAAAAACGGAAGCCGTGACGCCGCAGCAGCTCCTGTATCCTCATTGCGGTCCACACAGGTTCATGGAGCCGCCACTCCCTTCGTATGGTTGCACATTATGTATCAGTATAGCACAGGAGCGTAAAAGGTAAAGCCTACATTCCCCCTACCCTTGGGCAAGTTTGCCCTTTTCAGCCGGGGGATGTGTGCTATAATGAATCGATTTCAGGACAGGAGGCGATGGACATGGAGCATCTCACCCACAGCGCCGCCGAGACGGAGGCGCTGGGCTGCCGGCTGGGCTGCGCCCTGACCCCGGCACGGTCGTCGCCTACCGGGGCGGACTGGGCATGGGGCAAGACCGCCTTCACCCGTGGTCTGGCCCGTGGGCTGGATTGCCGGGACCGTGTCACCAGCCCCCACCTTCACCATCGTCAACGAGTATCAGGGGCGCATCCCCCTGTTCCATTTCGATATGTACCGCCTGCCGGATGCCGACGCCCTCTTTGATATCGGGTGGGAGGATTATCTGGACCGTGGCGGCGTGTGCGCCGTGGAGTGGAGTGAAACGTGGCCGAGGCCCTGCCGGAGGACACCGTGTGGGTGGACATCCGCCGGCTGGAGGGGCGAGGACAACGGACGGCGCATCACCATAACAGGGGGTGACGGGATTTTGAAGATACTGGCTCTGGAGACCTCTGCCAAAAGCGTATCCGCTGCCGTGACCGACGGCGGCGTGGTGCGGGCCTATACCTATCAGAACACCGGACTCACCCACAGCCGCACCCTGATGCCGCTGGTGGATGCCATGCTGCGGGAGAGCGAGCAGTCGCTGTCGGACATGGATCTGCTGGCAGTGGCGGCGGGGCCGGGGAGCTTCACCGGCCTGCGGATCGGGTATCGGCCCTGAAGGGGCTGGCCTGGGCGGCGGACAAGCCCTGCTGCGGTGTGTCCACGCTGAGGCCATGGCCCAGAACCTGCGGCACATGGACGGGCTGATCGTCTGCGCCATGGACGCCCGCCGCAGTCAGGTCTATAACGCCGTATTCGCCGCCGAAGGCGGCAGCTCACCCGGCTGACCCCGACCGGGCCATCGCCCTGTCCCAGCTGGCGGAGGAGCTGCAAGGCGACCCCCGCCCAAGCTGGTGGTGGGGGACGGCGCCGCTCTGTGCAGCGGCTTTCTCTCCAGGCGGGCATCCCCTGCCGCATGGCCCCGGCCCAGCTGGTGATGCAGAATGCCGTGGGCGTGGCGTTGGCGGCGGAGGAGATGGCCGCCCGTGGCGAAACGGTATCCGCCCGTGATCTGGTTCCGGTCTACCTGCGGCTGAGTCAGGCAGAGCGGGAGCGGCTAAGGCCAAGGGCCTGAAGATCACTTTTGGATTGATTCAAAAATTTTTATATGCGGAGGACAAGACTATGAGCAATCAGTTTCCCACCCTGCACATTGTGGACCATCCCCTGGTGCAGCACAAGCTGTCGGTGATGCGTGACAAGAACACCAGCGTGAAGGACTTCCGGGCACTGGTGGGCGAGATCGCCATGCTGCTGACCTACGAGGCCCCCCGTGACCTGCCCATGACCACCCGGACCATCGAGACCCCATCTGCCCCTTCGAGGCGCCTGTGCTGGCGGGCAAGAAGCTGGCCATCGTGCCCATTCTGCGGGCGGGCCTTGGCTTTGAGGACGGTATTCTGACACTGGTGCCCTCCGCCCGTGTGGCCCACATCGGCATGTACCGGGACGAGGAGACTCTGGTGCCTCACTTCTACTTTTTGAAGTACCCCAAGGACATCGCCGGCCGTGACGTGCTGATTGTAGATCCCATGCTGGCCACCGGCGGCAGCGCTCCGACATGGCCATCACCAAAATGAAGGAGCTGGGCTGCAAGAGCATCAAGCTCATGATTCTGGTGGCCGCTCCCGAGGGCGTACAGTACATCTATGACCGCCACCCCGACGTGGAGATTTACTGCGCCGCTCTGGACGATCATCTGGACGAGAACGGCTACATTGTTCCCGGTCTCGGAGACGCCGGCGACCGCATCTTCGGCACAAAGTAAACCTGCAGCGAAACTGAAAGCTTTTTCAGCAATTTTCTCTTTCTATCCGAAATATCCGCAGGCATTCCATGCCTGCGGATATTTTTCGGCATTTCCATGGAATTTGCTGTTGCATTTTTTCCCGTTTTCCTTTAGAATGAGTGTGACGATTCAGATTGGTGACAGCTGTAAGGAAGTGTCTCGCACACGGGCTGCAACTATCACTCGGCGGTTGTTGAGTGTTTCAGATCCCTCCGGGGATTTGGAACATTTTTGTTACCCAAACATTATAAAAGGAGGAAACATCATGAATCTGGTCATCAACGGCAGACTCATCACCGTGACACGGAGGGCAAGGGCTATTACGAGCACGGCGCCGTGGCCTACGAGGGCAGCAAGATCGTGGAGGTAGGTGAGGAGGCACCCTGCGTCAGAAGTACCCCGACGCCCACTGCATCGATGCCAGGGGCGGCGTCATCATGCCGGCCCTCATCAACGCCCACACCCACATCTACTCCGCTCTGGCGAAGGTCTGTCCATCGTGGGCAACAACCCCACCAACTTCTATGAGGTGCTGGACGGCATGTGGTGGGCCATCGACCGCCATCTGATGATGGACGGCACCCGGGCCAGCGCCACCGCCCTCTACATCGACTCCATCAAGCAGGGCGTCACCACCATCTTCGACCACCACGCCAGCTACGGTGAGATCCCCGGCACCCTGCACACCATCGCCGAGGTCTAAGCGCCTGGGCCTGCGCTCCTGTCTGTGCTATGAGGTCTCCGACCGGGACGGCGAGGAGAAGTGCCTCCAGGCCATCCAGGAGAACGCCGACTTCATCACCGAGTGCGAGAAGAACAAGGATCCCATGCTGGCGGCCATGTTCGGCGGCCACGCTCTCTTCACCATTTCCGACAAGACCTTCGACCGCATGGTGGCGGCCAACAACGGCCGTACCGGCTACCATATCCATGTGTCCGAGGGGCATGAACGATGTGTACGACTCCCTCCAAAACTACGGCCGCCGCCCGGTGCAGCGGCTCCAGGATCACGGCATTTTGGGTCACAAGACCATCCTGGGCCACTGCATCCACGTCAACACTGCCGAGATGGACATCATCCAGCACACCAACACCATGGTGGTGAATAACCCGGAGAGCAACATGGGCAACGCCATGGGCATCTCCCCGGTGCTTCAGCTGCACAAGCGGGGCATCCTGCTGGGCATGGGCACCGACGCCTACACCAACGACATGCTGGAGTCCCTCAAGGTGGCCCTGTGCTCCCAGCGGCACAACGCCTGCATGCCCAACGTGGGCTGGTGCGAGGTGACGGATATGCTGTTCCGCAACAACGCCAAAATCGGTGAGAAGTACTTCCCCGCCACCCTGGGCGTGCTGAAGGCCGGTGCGGCGGCGGACATCATCGTCATGGACTATAAGCCCTTCACCCCCTTCTCCGACGAGAACATCGACGGCCACATGATCTTCGGCATGACCGGCCGCCAGTGCCAGACCACCATCGCAAACGGCAAGGTGCTGATGCAGGACCGTGTGCTGGTGGGCATCGACGAGGAGGCAGAGAACGCCCACATTCTGGAAGCCGCCAAAAAGCTGTGGGGTGACCTGAACCACAGAACGTATTGATATCCCATCATCCCCATATCACAATAAGGAGGAATCCCCATGTCTGAAAAAATGTATCCCATCCCCTTCCGCTCCCTTATGAACTGGGTGGTCACCGAATACGCCGACTGCGGCGAGATCTTCGGCATCCACAAGGCCTATCGTGCCTCCGGCAAGAGCCTGCCCATCTTCGGTGAGCGCATCGAAACTCCCTTCGGCCCCGCCGCCGGCCCCAACACCCAGCTGGCCCAGAACATCATCGCCGGCTACTTCGCCGGCGCCCGGTTCTTCGAGGTCAAGACCGTTCAGAAGATGGACGGCGCGGATCTGGCCGCCTGCGTGCCGCGTCCCTGCATTCTGGCCGACGACGAGGGCTACAATCAGGAGTGGTCCACGGAGCTGACGGTCCCCCAGGCCATTGAGGACGAGTACATCAAAGCCTGGTGCGCCCTGAAGGTTCTCAGCAAGGTGTACGGTCTGGGCGACCCCAACGGCTTCGTGTTCAATATGTCCGTGGGCTATGATCTGGAGGGCATCAAGGGCGAGAAAGGTGAACACCTACATCGACGGCATGATGGACGCCGCCGTACCGCCATCTTCGGTGAGTGCAAAGGAGGTTCTGAGGGAGCTGTTCCCGGCGGAGAGCGACTACATCGACGCCATCTCCCCCCGTGTCTCCGGGTCCGTGACGGTCTCCACCCTCCATGGATGCCTCCCGGATGAGATCGAGCGCATTGCCAGCTATCTCATCTCCGAAAAAAGCACCTGCACACCTTCGTCAAATGCAACCCCACCATTTTGGGCTACGAGACTGCCCGCGGACGCTGGACGCCATGGGCTATGACTACATCGTCTTTGACGAGCACCACTTCAACGAGGATCTCCAGTGGGCAGACGCCGTTCCCATGTTCCAGCGGCTCCAGAAGCTGGCGGACAGCTGCGGGCTGGAGTTCGGTCTGAAGCTTTCCAACACCTTCCCCTGGATGGACACCACCCGTGGTGAGCTGCCCAACAACGAGATGTATATGTCCGGCCGGAGCCTGTTCCCCCTGACCATCAGATGTGCCACCGCATCTCCCGGCAGTTCGGCGGCAGGATGCGGATCTCCTTCGCCGGCGGCGCCGAGTACTTCAACTGCGACAAGCTGTTTGCCGCCGGTATCTGGCCCATCACCGTGGCCACCACCATCCTCAAGCCCGGCGGCTACAACCGCCTGCTGCAAATGGTGGAGAAGGTGGACGGCTCTGCCCTACCGCCCCTTCTCCGGCACGGACACGTCAGGCCATCTGTGACCTGTCCACCGCCAGCCCAGTCGGACTTCCACCACGTCAAGGACCCATCAAGCCCCTGCCCAGCCGCAAGAGCGACAAGCAGGTGCCTTGGCTGGACTGCTTCACGGCTCCCTGCAAGGGCGGCTGTCCCATCGAGCAGGATATCCCCCGAGTATATCGGAGCTGGCCGCAAGGGCGCTGTACGGCCCGCTCTGAAGCTCATCACTGAGAAGAACGCCCTCCCCTTCACCACCGGCACCATCTGCGCCCACCGCTGCCAGACCAAGTGCACCCGGAATTTCTACGACGAGTCCGTCCGTATCCGGGATACCAAGCTGGTGGCGGCGGAGCGGGCTATGAGGCCCTGATGGCCTCCATCCGCCGTCCCGCCAAGGTTTCCGGCAAGAAGGCCGCCATCATCGGCGGCGGCCCCACCGGCATGGCAGCCGGCTACTTCCTGGGCCGGGCCGGTGTCGAGACCACCATTTTCGCAGCGGAGCAGTGTCTGGGCGGCGTCCCCGCCATGTGATCCCCGCCTTCCGCATCACCAACGAGGCCATCCAGAAGGACATCGCCCTGATGGAGAAGTACGGGCGTGGAGGTCCGCTGCGGCGCCCCGCCCCCTCCGTGGCGGAGCTGAAGGCCATGGGCTACACCCATATCCTCTATGCCGTGGGCGCATGGAAGCCCGGCCAGCTGGGCATCCCCGGCGATGTGGCCGGCGCCATCCAGTGGATGAAGGGACGTCAAGGCCGGGAACATCTCCGTGGGCGATGTGGCCGTGGTGGGCGCCGGCAACACCGCCATGGATGCGGCCCGTCTGGCCAAGCGCAGCGGCGCCCAGATCACGTCACCATCGTCTATCGCCGCACCAAAAATATATGCCCGCCGACGAGCATGAGTTGGCGCTGGCGCTGGCGGACGGCGTGACCTTTCCGAGCTGGTGCGCCCCCGGTGGAGCAGAAGGACGGCGTGCTGCGCTGCGAGAAGATGAAGCTGGGCGAGGCGGATGCCTCCGGCCGCCGCAGCCCCGTGGCCACCGGCGAGTATGGTGGACATTCCCTGCGATCTGGTGAGCTCCGCCGGGGGCGAGCAGGTGGACAGCGACCTCCTTCCTCCAACGGCGTGGAGGTGGACGGCAAGGGCCGCCCCGCCTTCCGACCAATGTGGAGGGCGTGTACGCCGCCGGTGACGCCCGCCGTGGCCCCGCTACGGTGGTGGAGGGCATTGCCGACGCCGCACAGTTCGCCGAGGCAGTCATCGGCGCTCCCCATACCTACGATATCCCCCAGCAGGCCTACATCACCAAGGCCGACGCCATCGCCAAGAAGGGTATCCTGCGGATGAGCGGCTGCGCCGCCTGCGAGGGCGAGCGCTGCCTCCAGTGCTCCACCGTCTGCGAAAACTGTGTGGACTCCTGCCCCAACCGGGCCAACGTGGTCATTGCCATGGCCGACGGCAGCCACCAGATCCTGCACGTGGATAAAATGTGCAACGAGTGCGGCAACTGCACCCTGTTCTGCCCCTACCACTCGAGCCCTGCCACGATAAGTTCACCCTCTTCCAGACGGCGGAGGATATGGCGGATTCCCCACAACGCCGGTGTCCTGTTCCTGGGCGGCGACCGGGTGAAGGTGCGTACCTTCGGGGGAGCCCAAGAGTACGACCTCTCCGGCAGCAACGGCCTGCCTGCGGAGCTGGAAAAGCTCATCGTCACCGTCCGTGACCGGTACGCCTACCTGTTTGCGTAAGTAGCCATAGTAGAAGGGGAGCCGCCTGCGGGCGGTTCCCTTCTATACGGTACAAAAAAGCGTTCCGGAGCCAAAGGCCCGGAACGCTTTTTTAAAAGGGGGATATAATCTGCGGAAAGAACTTAGAACTGCTCCTTCTTCTTAGCCACCAGCACCCCACCGGCCAGAGCCATCACGCCCAGACCCAGATACACCACGATACCGGCGTCACCGGTAGCGGGCTTGAGGGTGTCACAGGCTCCACGGGAGCCACGTAGCCCAGATTCACCATCAGATCGGTGATCTCGGCGTCGGTAAGACCGATGGCCTTCATGTAGTCCTTAGCGCCCTTCTGCAGGTCGGCCTTGGACAGATCCTCGACGCCGAAGGCGGTCTGCAGGGTCTTGACGATGTTGCTGTTGGCAATGGCCTCGTACTTGTCCGTACCGGGCCCACGCCGTAGTAGTTGTAGTAGGTGACCATGTAGTCGGCGACGACCTCGTCATAGGTCGCGCCCATGTAGCACTCGAGCAGGGCGGAGACAAAGCCCGCGCGGTCCTTGCCCTCGGTGCAGTGGACATAGTAGGTACCCTTTGTTGGCGGCGAAGAACCGCAGGCCCTCGGCCAGACCCTTCTGGAACTCCGGAGCGGAGAAGTCCACGCCCAGATTCAGATAGATCACCTTCTGGCCGGAGTAGTAGGTATCGGCGAAGCCCTCATAGGCCTCGGCCTCCTCCTGACTGTTGGCGAGGTTCATAATGACGTTCACGCCCGCCTGCTTCAGAGCGGCATCCACATAGGTGTTGCGGCCCAGCTCCGGGTTGATGGGGAGGAGCCACGGTACAGCACATCCTTGCCCATGCCGGTGGTGGCGATGTTGCGGAAGTTGCCGAACTCGGCGTCGGACAGGTTGGGATAATCGGCACGGTCATTGGTGCGCTGCAGATCGTGCATGATGTACTCGGCCATGTAGCCGCCCTTCTCCGCCATCTTGAAGGTGACCTCCACGGATAGGTCACACCCTCCCAAGCGGTCCAGTACCACGTCTTATCCTCATTGGTGTGCTTCTGGCCAGCTCATAGGTCTCAGCAGCCCGTTACCCATGTTGATGGCCATGGAGACGTAGCCAGTAGGCTTACCGTCGGCGTCCTTCTCCACGATGACGGCGGGCTTGCCGGAACCACATAGGAATAGGTAGGCACCACCGGCAGGGTCAGGGTCTTATCCAGGAACTTGACCGTCACCAGATCGCCCCATGCAAAAGCCCAGCTTGCCCATGAAGTCCTTGGCCTTGCAGTCGGTGTAGACGTTGCCGTACTTGGTCATCCAGATGTTGGCGTCCAGACCGCCGATGGTGATCTTGCCGTCATCCGTCTTCTCCGGCGGGATGATGGTCATGCGGCCCTGAGGCTCGCCATACTGGGCCTTGGTGACGGTGCCGCCCAGCTCATCGGTGATGTAGTCCATCACCACGGTGTCCAGCGACAGACCGCTCTCGATCTGGCTGCTGGCAGCGGCGAAGGCGTAGTAGATGTCGCCGCCGGCGGCCAGGAAGTCGTTGGTGATGACAGCGTAGGTGGCATCCTTATCAAAGGGCTTGCCGTTGATGCTGTTGATGGTCACACGGTTGATGGTCTTGGGGCCGTAGTAGGTGGAGCCGGGATAGGTGGTGTCGTTCTTGTCGTAATCCTTGGTGCAGTCCACCGTCAGCTTCATGCCGGCGGTCTGGGGGAAGCCGCCCAGAGGTGCGGGAGTGCAGAAGGTAGCAGCCTCCAACGCCTCCAGCAGCTCGGCGCCGGTGACATTCACCACCGTCAGCGTATTGCCGAAGGGCAGAACGGTGAACACGTCCTTCTTGGTGATGTCGCCGGCCTTGATGGCGGCACGGATGCCGCCGCCGTTGGTGAGGGCCACAGCGTTCTCCATGTTGATGCTGGGCATCCGGGTCTTAACGGCCCACATCATGGCGTCGGTAATAAGGTCGCCCATGTTGGTCTCCTCGGTGCGGTTGCCGGGCTCCTTTGGCGCCGTTGAGCTCCACCTCGGTCTTGGCGAACACCTTGCCGTACTCGGCATCCACCTCACCGATGATCCTGTCGGCGATGGCCTTGACGGAGGCATCCTCCTTGGTGTAGGTGCTCAGGTCGATGAGACCGTTGCTCTCCACGCTCTTGGTGGCGTTATCAAGACGAAAGCGCCCACATACGCAAGACCCGTACCGGTAGACTGGATCATGCCGTTGTCCTTGTTGGCGGTCATGACGGTGTGGGAGTGGCCGTCGATGACGATGTCCACATCGGGGACGTTCTTCACGAAATCGATGGAGCGGTTGGGTTCGGAGGACGCATCCACGCCCAGATGGGTCAGAGCGATGACGATATCGGCGTTGCCCTCCTCACGGGCGACCTTGATCTTGGCGTTGGCGGCGTCATACAGCTTCTGGCCGGACAGGAAGGTCAGGCCCTTCATCAGAGCGGGGTTGGCCTTGGTCTGAGTCTCCGGAGTGGCCACACCCATCACGGTGAGGTTAAAGAGGGGTTGTCGTCAGCGTCCGTAACGGGAGCGGTAGCGCCGGGAGCGAAGATAGGGAGCACCCTCGTCGTCCACCAGATTGACGCAGGTCACCAGGAAGTCGGCGGCGCTGTAGCTGAGATTCGCCTTCAGCTGGGGGAAGCCGTAGTCAAACTCGTGGTTGCCCAGCGTCACGGCGTCGTAGCCCACGGCATTCATCAGCTCCACGGCGGTAGCGCCCTTGCTGAGGCTGACGTAGGTAGAGCCTTGGCTGAAGTCACCGGCATCCAGCAGCACCACAGCGCTGGCGCCCCGGTCGTAGCACTCGTTTTTCAGTGCCGCAACCTTGGGCGTATTTGTCAATAGCGCCATGTACGTCGTTGGTGTGCAGAATGACCGTCTTGCCCTTCAGAGAAGCTGGCAGCTGATACCCAGCCGCCGGCTTCTCTTCTGCCCAGGTGGCCGGCACCAACAGAGTCAGTGTCATCACCAGGGACAGGAGCAATGCTAATACTTTCCGCATGGTTCTTTCCTCCTTTATTTTTGAACGCCCGTGGCATCCCATAATACGTCTCTATCATACATGATTTTGCACAGGAAAACAAGTCTGTTCTGTGTTTTTTGTGTAAAAGTACGATAAAATTCTCTGTACGAGCCATACAAAAATCCCATGCCGTTTTTGTGCATTCCACCGTAACCGGTACGGACGACCCTGAAAATGGTGTGGCTTTTTGGTTTTTTTCTGTTATAATATAGGTTACCATCGATGAACAAGGGCAAATACGCCTGACAGCGTGCCTTTCCGGCGCTTTTTTGCCTTTTCGCCTTGGCGGGCGCCAGCCCGCCTGCGTCTCAAAAGCCAAAAATCACTCGTAAATTCATCGCTGGCAGGTGCCTTGCAGTTTTGTCGGAGCAAAAATCCGGTCAGACAAGGAAAGGCCCGCAGGGCATACTTGCCGTATGGCCAAGGAACCCCGCAGTATGGGGGCATTTCTGCCCGACAAAACCGTGTTTGCCCTTGTTAATCGATGGTAAATTCGTGTCAAATTCGGAAGGGAGTGCAAAGCTATGAAGTATCTGTTTCGAGGCGGCACCGTCGTCTCCGGCAGAGGGACACGCCGTGCCGATATTCTGGTGGAGGGTGAAAAAATCCTGGAGGTGGGCCGCAATATCACCCGCAAGGCCGACCAGATCATCGACGTCACCGGGATGCTACTGATGCCCGGCTTCATCGACGCCCACACCCATTTTGATCTGGACGTGCAATACCACCACTGCCGACAATTTCACCACCGGCTCCCGGGCGGCCCTGCGGGGCGGCACCACCACCGTGGTGGACTTCGCCTGCCCCAACAAGGGGGAGAGCCTGCACCACGGGCTGGAGCTGTGGCACCGGAAGGCCGACGGCCGCACCTGCTGCGACTACGGCTTCCACATGACCATCGACGACTGGAACCCGCAGATCGAGGCGGAGATCGACGATATGTACGCCGCCGGTATCTCCTCCTTCAAGATGTACATGACCTATCCCGCCATGATGATCGGGGACAACGCCATGTACCACGCCCTGAAAAAGTGAAGGAAAAGGGGGGCATCTGCGGCGTCCACTGCGAAAACAGCGGCGTCATCAACGCCCCCTCATCGAGGAGAAAGAAGGCCGCCGGGGAAATGGGTGTCCTCCTCCCACCCCGGACCCGTCCGGACTTTCTGGAGGCCGAGGCGGTGAGCCGCCTTCTGCGCATCTCTCAGGCAGTGGACATTCCCGTGGTCATCGTCCACCTGACCAATGCCGCCGCCCTGCGGGAGGTGGAGGCCGCCCGGAAGCGGGCCAGAAGGTCTATGCCGAGACCTGCCCCCAGTACCTGGTGCTGGACGACAGCGTCTATGATAACCCCGACTACTCTCTGGCGGCCCGCTATGTCTGTGCGCCCCCCATCCGCAAGGCAGAGGATCAGAAGGCCCTGTGGATGGCCCTGCGCCGTGGCGAAATTCAGACCATCTCCACGGACCACTGCTCCTTTACGCTGGCCCAGAAGGACGCCGGCCGGGGGACTTCACCAAAATTCCCGGCGGCCTGCCGGGGTGGAGACCCGTGGTGAGCTGATCTACACCGCCGGTGTCACCACCCGGAAGATCAGCCTTGCCACCATGTGCCGTGTACTGGCGGAGAATCCCGCCAAGCTCTACGGATGTTCCCCGGAAGGGCATCCTGCAGGCCGGGGCCGACGCCGATATCGTGGTGTACGATCCGCTGGCGGATCACGTCATCCGTGCGGCGGACATGGTGGCCAACGTGACTATAACCCCTACGAGGGCTTCACCACCCGTGGCTCCATCCAGCAGGTGTGGCCGGGGCCGTCTGGCGGTGGAGCACGGCACCGTGCTGGCCGGGCCCGACGGCAAGTACATCCTCCGTGGCAAGAACTGCCTGTAAAGAGAGGGCAGGCTTCCATGACCGAAATATTATACTGCCAGTCCCCCCGCCCTGTTTCTGCTGGCGGTGGTGCTGCTGATCTGCTTCCTCCTGCGGCGGCAGGCCCACCGGTGCGGGCGGCGCTGGACCTGGTCCTGTGCATCCTGTTGCTCATCGGCGGCGTGGTGCTATATTATTTGGGAATATACAGCGACTGCTTCACCATCCATGACTTCTGGCAGATCCGCACCTCTGGATGGGTGGGACTGGGCGTTGTAGCCGCCGGGTCGGTATGGCATCTGTGCAAGGTCTGCAAGCGGGGCGTGGAGCGCCGCCGGACGGAAAGGGCCGCCCGCCAGACGGAGGAGGCCCACCGTCAGGCGCTGGAGAGCGCCCGCCGGGAGGCGTATGAAGCCGGAAAGGCCGACGCCGCCAAGGAGCGTCAGCCGTCCCCCCTCCACCCCGGAGACATCCGCCCTTCCTCACCCCAGCGGACTTCCCCCGCCAGCCCGACCGATACCCCTCCCCGGAGCGTACAACCGCTCCCTGCCGCTGACGCACCGCAGTCCCCTGCCGGAGGAACAGGTCAAGCCCTGTAAAAACCCCGACACAAAGCCTATGACCCTCTGGTTGCAGTGTCTGCCAAACACCGTGCAGCCCCGGTAAGCAGTCGATGCTGAGCTTAAATACCGCCGGTGCAGCACCCCTCAAAACACCATGCAGCACCGGCAGAACACCATGCAGCACCGGCAGAACACCATGCAGCACCGATAGAACACCGTCCTGACTTCCCCACCGGCATCTGCTGCAATCCCCCGTGTTCGCTGGGAGGGCGAGTCGTTCCGGAGAAATGACAGCCGGATAAGGCGCAGACTGAAATGTCTGTCCTTATCCGGCTTTTTGTCTGGGAAAGGAGCCATCACATGGAGTTAAAATTTCTCCCCCCCGCCGGGGGCGGTGGCCATGTCCATCACCGAGGTGGTGACGGCCCTCTATGCCGCCTATACCATGAGTCGCTATACCCGTGCGCTACCGCTGAGCACGAGATAAAAGGACGCCGGTCGCTTAACCGGCGTCCTTTTGGTATTTTGTGGATCACTTCCACAGGGAGCAGAGCAAATCCGTATAGTCGGAGGGGTTCTCCAGCGGCAGACCTGCAATGAGCATGGCCTGATCCAGCAGGATCTCGGCATACTTTTTGGCCCGGTCGGGGTCCGTGATGCGGCGGACTCCAGAGCGGCAAAGGCGGATGCCCCACGTTCACCTCCAGAATACGCTTGGCCTTCAGTGCGAGGTCTGGCTGCACGGCGGCGAAGTACTTCTCCATTTCGAAGGTCATGCCCCTCGCCGCTGGTGAGGCAGACGGGATGGGACTTCAGCTTGCCGGAGGCCTTCACCTGATCCACCCGGCTTCCCAGCGTCTCCTTCAGGAAATCCAGCGTCTCCTGATGATCCGCCGTCTCCGGCTGCTTCTCGTCCCCAGCTCCAGATCGCCGTCCACGGCGGAGCGGAATGCCTTGTCGCCGTAGGTGCGGAAGATATCGGGGATGAACTCGTCGGTCTTGTCGGTGAAGTACAGGATCTCCATGCTGCGGTCCTTCAGCAGCTCCGTCTGTGGCAGATGATCCACCGCCTCCACGCTGTCGCCGGAGGCAAAGTAGATGTACTTCTGGCCCTCCTGCATACGGGAGACGTACTCGTCCAGCGTCACCAGCTTTTTCTCGATGGAGGAATAGAACAACATCAGATCCTGCAGCTTCTCCTTCATGGCGCCGTAGTTGTTCAGGGCGCTGAGCTTCAGCTGGCGGCCGAAGCTGCGGTAGAACTTCTCATAGCCCTCCCGGTCGTCCTTCAGCATCCGCCCAGCTCGCTGCGGATCTTCTTCTCCAGATTGTTGGAGATGACCTTCAGCTGGCGGTCGTAGCTGCAGCAGCTCCCGGGAGATATTCAGGCTCAGGTCCGGGGGAGTCCACCACGCCACGGACAAAGTTGAAGCACTCGGGCAGCAGCTCCTTGCACTTGTCCATGATCATCACGCCGGCGGAGTACAGCTGCAGGCCCGGCTCGAAGTCCTCGGTATAGTACTGGCCGGAGGGCTGGGAGGGAATGAACAGCAGGGCCTTATAGGTCACGGCGCCCTCCGCAGAGACGGTGATCACCGACTGGGGCGGGGCGAAATCCCCGAAGTGCTCCTGATAGAACTTGTCGTACTCCTCCCGTGTGACCTCGCTCTTCTTCCGCTGCCACAGGGGGACCATGCTGTTGAGAGTCTCCCACTCCTTGATCTCCTCATACTCCGGCTTGTCCTCCGGACAGCCCTCCTTGCGCTTGGAGTCGGGTCATTTCCATACGGATGGGGAAACGGATATAGTCGGAATACTTCTTCACCAGACGCTGGAGGGTGTGCTCCTGCAGGTACTGGCTGTACCTCCTCCGGCTCCTCGTCGGCCTTCAGGTGCATGATGATATCGGTACCCACAGTGTCCTTCCGGCAGGGTTCGATGGTATAGCCCTCCACGCCGTCGGACTCCCAGCGCCAGCCCTGCTCATCGCCGTACTTCCGGGTGACGACGGTGATGTGGTCGGCCACCATGAAGGCAGAGTAGAAGCCCACACCGAACTGGCCGATAACGTCGCTCTCGGCGTCCTTATCCAGCTCCTGACGGAACTGGAAGGTAGCCGCTGGAGGCGATGACGCCCAGATTGTTCTCCAGATCGGTATCGTTCATGCCGATGCCGTTGTCGCGTACGGTCAGGGTGCGCGCCTCCTTATCGGGGGCGGATGGTGATGGCGAAATCCTCCCCGCTTCATGCCCACCTGCTCATCCGTCAGGGACAGGTAGCACAGCTTGTCTATCGCGTCGGACGCATTGGAGATGATCTCACGCAGGAAGATCTCCTTATGGGTGTAGATGGGTGGATCATCAGCTCCAGCAGACGCTTGGACTCCGCCTGAAATTCTTTTTTTTCCATAGTTGATTCCTCTTTTCTAATAGATCGGGAGACGCCGCAGCGCCTCCCGCTTTTTACCTGTTCAGCTGCGCTGGCGTTTGCTGCACAGCAGATAGCCCAGTCCCGTCAGCACCGTGGCCACAGCGGAGACGATCATGGTGAGCTTCAGCAGCAGCCGCACGGCCTTGCTCTCCAGCAGATAATCTGTCACCTGCCGGACGCAGCGGCCCACAGCACCCAATAGCCGGCCCGCCAGACCCGTCACCTTGGGAGAAGTCCCTTCCCCAGCGACAGGGTGCGCCGTGTCAGAGGCAGGGCGTGTGACGCCAGCTGCCGAGCTTTGTGTACCTTGGTCGAAAGCATTTCCATCCCTCCCCATTTCTCTATGGTCAATTATAGACAGTCTGTCCGTTATTGTCAATTCCGCCGGGGCGGGGCGTAAACTTCCTGTGAACAATGGGATAAAAAGCTGCGGTAGGGCTTACGCTCTACCGCAGGGGGACATTATTCGCCGCTTCCGGTGGGGGCCGCCACCGGATCGATGGCGGTCAGGACACCCACCACCACAAACCGGGCATCTTCAAACTCATACGAGCAGGTGGAGAGGGTCACCAAATGGGCGCTGGAGAGGTCCTCTGGCACCGGCGTCCTGACTCGAACCGGGACGAGCGCACCAGCGCACTCACCGTATCTGCCGACAGCACCGTGGAGTACACGGCGTCGTCATAGTCCACCACGGACCCGGCGATCAGGTCCAGCCGGTAGCTCTGCTGCGGGGTGTAGAGGTACAGATAGGGGTGGGCGTCGTAGAACTCCTGTTTCTTATACTGCACCAGTGCGCCGAACATGGCGCCGGACTTCATGTGATGGCCGTAGACCAGCGTATTCTGGTCGGAGAAGTCCGAGCGATTGACGTAGTCCATGAAGATGGTGCCGTTCTTGTTCCATGTGCCGTCCAGCAGGCGATAGAGATAGTAGTCGTTGTCCTCCGCCTGCACGATGGGGTAGTTCAGGCCCGTGTCCGCCCCGTAGAGCCACGCCACGATGTCGCTGTTGACGCCTTCCAGCGCCGCAAAGTCCACGTAGACCTGCTCCGGCCCCTTCCGGCTCCTCATCGCTGCTCAGATCCGGGATGTAGACGCATTTGCCGGCATCCTTCAGCACCTCGTCGCTCTTGTGCTTTTCCAGCATATAGCTGCCGATCTGATAGGCCGCAAAGAGAAATACACCTATGAATATCGCCAGCAGGATATAGTATACCGCTTTCTTCATACCGGAGCCCTCCCTGTTGATTTTTACATTATACCAGATGGCCCACCGCTTTTCAAGAAAAAGCTTGATGCCCTCCGGAGGAACGGGACAGGGGTTTCTGCGCTGGACAGGGGCGGCAGATGTGGTATGATAGCTTAGATTGACAAGGCAAGAAAGGTGTGAGACAGATGCAGGTAGAGAGCCTGAGCTGGTTCCCCGGTCACATGACCAAGACCAAGCGCATGATCTCCGCCGAGATCAAGAATATGGATGCCGTCTGCGAGATCGTGGACGCCCGCATCCCCCTGTCCTCCCGTAATCCGGACGTGGACGAGCTGACCGCCGGCAAGCCCCGTCTGGTGGTGCTGAACCGAGTGGATCAGGCCGATCCCGGCCAGACCCGGCGCTGGGCTGCCTACTTCCGGGAGAAGGGCTATGCCGTGCTGGAGGCCAACGCCAAGGGCGGCGCCGGCACCGCCCAGTTTGCCGCCGCAGTGCGGGAGCTGCTGAAGGATAAGCTCCAGGCCTACGCCGACAAGGGCCAGGTGGGCCGCGTGGTGCGAGTGATGGTGCTGGGCATTCCCAATGTGGGTAAGTCCACCTTTATTAATAAGGTGGCCAAGCGCAAGACTGCCAGGGCTGAGGATCGTCCCGGCGTCACCCGTTCCAAGCAGTGGGTCCCCGTGGACCCCACGCTGGAGCTGCTGGACACCCCCGGCATCCTCTGGCCGAAGTTCGACGACCCGGAGGTTGGCAAGCGTTTAGCCTTTACCGGCGCTGTGAAGGACGATGTGCTGGATATCGAGGAGCTGGCCTGCTATCTCATGGAGTATCTGGGGAGGCACTATACCTCGGTGCTGGAGGAACGGTATAAGATCGCCGTGGAGCCGGAGGACACCGGCTACGAGCTGCTGGAGAAGGCCGGGCGCAAGCGCGGCTTCCTCATGCGCGGCGCCCAGGTGGACACCGAGCGCATGGCCCGCATCCTGCTGGACGAGTTCCGTGCCGGCAAGCTGGGCCGCTTCACACTGGAGACGGTGGAGGACGCCACATGACGGACTTCTCGCTGGAAAAGGCCGCCATGGCCCGTGGCTGCACCGCCGTATGCGGCTGCGACGAGGCGGGGGCCGGGCCGCTGATGGGGCCGGTATACGCAGCGGCGGTGATCCTGCCGGTGGACGGCTGCATCCCCGGCCTTGACGACAGCAAGAAGCTGACGGAGAAGAAGCGGGAGGCTCTGTTCGACGTCATCTGCCAACAGGCGGCGGCGTGGGCGGTGGCCTCCGTCAGTGCAGAGGAGATCGACGCAACGGACATCCTCAGCGCCCCGGATGAAGGCCATGCAGCTGGCCATCGACGCTCTGGCGATCCCGGCGGATTATGCCCCTCATCGACGGCAACCGGGATCACGGAAGGTCCGCCGCCATCACCACACCCATGAGACGGTGGTGGGCGGGGACGGAGCGCTCGGCGTCCATTGCCGCAGCGTCGGTGCTGGCCAAGGTGAGCCGGGACCGGTATGTGTGCCGGGTGCTGGATCCCCTGTACCCTCAGTATCAGTTCGCCAGGCATAAGGGCTACGGCACCAAGCTGCACTATGCCATGCTGGACCGATACGGGCCATGTCCGGAGCACCGGATGAGCTTTCTCACCAAGTGGAAGGAGCGGCACACATGAGCCGGGCGGAGGGCGTATGGGGCGAGGCCCAGATCGCCAACTATCTGCGGCGCAGGCGCTATGAGCTGCTGGCTCACAGCTATCACTGCCGGTTCGGGGAGATCGATCTCATCGCCCGCAAGGGCGGCGTGCTGTGCTTCGTGGAGGTCAAGACCCGCAGCAATCTGGCCTGCGGCCTGCCCAGAGTACGTCACCGCCGCCAAGCAGGAGCGCATCCGCAAGACGGCGGCCTTCTATCTGATGGAAAAGGGCTGTACTGCCCCGTCCGCTTCGACGTGGCAGAGGTCTACACCGACGGGGCGCCGTATCCCCCGCCGCCACCCAGTGACATAAATACATCGAAAACGCATTTTGAGGTGATACATACGATTCCCTATTTTGACGCACACTGCGACACCATCCACCGCTGCCACACGGCGGGGACGCTCTTCCGGGACCCGGAGCTGCGGGCCTTCTACGACGCTACGGGTAATTTGTGCCGCAGCGGCCGCCTGCGCCGATCTGGAAAACGGGCCGGGGGCTTTGCCCGCCGGACGCCCAGTTCTTTGCCCTGTATCAGAATCCCCGGCTGGTGCCGAAGGGCAGCTCCATGCCGAAACAGGGCGTTCTGCTCCATCAGCGGTTCCTTTCGGGAATGGAGGAGAACCGACCTGGTCTCCCCCTGCCGCACCGGGGCGGAGGTGGACGGCCGTGGGGCAGGGCAAGGCGGCGGCGCCGCGCTGAGCATCGAGGGCGCCGAGCTGCTGGACTGCGACATTCGGCGGCTGGACACTGCCTATGACTGGGGCGTCCGACTGCTGAACCCGGTATGGAACTACGCCAATGTCTCTCAGGCTCCTGCCCGATGAGCCTGACCGGGATTGTCTGTTTATGGCCGGGACTTCGTTGCAAAATGTATGGATGGAGGAGCTGTCCATCTACGTGGATGTGTCCCATCTGTCGGATGCGGGCTTCTGGGACGTGGTGCGTCTTTCCCGGCGGCCTGTGGTGGCCTCCCACTCCAACAGCCGGGCCGTCTGCCCCCACCGGCGCAATCTTACCGATGATATGTTCCGCGCCGTCCGCGATAGCGGCGGCGTGGCGGGGCTCAATCTACTACCAGCACTTTGTGGGCGACGACCCCCACCATGGAAGGGCTGGTGCGCCATGTGGAGCATTTTCTGGAACTGGACGGGGAAGGTCCCAGTGTCTGGGCGGCGACATGGACGGCTGCGAGCTGCTGGCCGGCTGGATGCCGGGTCTGGAGGATGTGCCGCTGCTATCCCCAGTCGCTGCTGGAGGATATTTTCTGGAACAACTGGCGGCGATATTGTGAAGTGATATACATATACTGAAAATAAAGAGGCGGGACCTGTGGCACTCTATACCATCGGCGATCTGCACCTGTCCCTGGGCAGCGACAAGCCTATGGATATCTTCGGCGACCGCTGGCAGAATTATGTGGAGAAGATACAGCGCGGTTTCTCGGCGGTGACGGAAAATGACACCACCGTGCTCTGCGGCGATCTCAGTTGGGGTATGAGCCTGGAGGAGTCACTGAACGATTTAACGTTTATTCACAACCTCCCGGGCCGGAAGATTTTAATGAAGGGCAACCACGATTACTGGTGGAACACCGCCGCCAAAATGCAGCGCTTTTTTGACGCGCACGGGCTGCGCTCCCTGGAGATACTGCACAACAATTGTCTCTATTATAACGATATATCGTTATGTGGTACCCGCGGCTGGTTTTACGAGCTGGACAACCAGGGCACACACAACGAAAAAATGTTAGCGCGAGAGGTAGGAAGACTGGAAATATCATTGAAAATAGCGGGAGAAAGTTGTGAAAAGATATGTTTTCTGCATTACCCGCCTTTGTATCAGGGCTATGAATGTCCGGAGATACTGCGCCTGCTGCAGCGCTACGGCGTTAAGGAGTGCTATTTCGGCCACCTCCACGGCGCCGCCCAGAAGCGTGCGCTGGAGGGCCGCCATTACAACACGGAATTCCATCTGGTGGCCGCTGACTACCTGGATTTTATCCCTGTCAAGATTTGCGATTGATCACTAATTCCTGCGGCATACAGAAATCTGAAAAAACAGGGAAAAAACTAAAAAAAATAGTGGAAATTTTCGTAGCTTTCTGCTATGATACTATATTGTATGGACATCGGCACAACAACCTGTCCATGCGGAACGGAGGAAATAACAAATGACTGTGAAAAGCTGCGAGAAACTGGAAAAGAGCAGGGTCGCACTGACCATCGAGACGAGCGCCGAGGAATTCGAGGCCGCCGTCAACAAAGCGTATCTGAAGATGCGCGGTAAGATCAACGTACCCGGCTTCCGCGTGGGTAAGGCCCCCCGTAAGATCATCGAGAAGATGTACGGCGCCGAGGTCTTTTATGAGGAAGCCGTGAATATCATTCTCCCCGACGCCTATGAGGCCGCCGTGAAGGAGCAGGAACTGAACGTCGTCGGCTATCCCGAGGTGGAGCTGGAGAGCTGTACCAAGGACGGTGTGGTGTTCAAGTGCACCGTGGCCATATACCCTGAGGTGAAGCTGGGCCAGTACAAGGGCCTGGAGGCGCCTAAGGCGGAGGTCAAGGTGGCTGCTGCCGATGTGAACGCTCGGCTGAAAGAGATGGCGGACCGCAACAGCCGTCTGGTCTCCGTGGACCGCGCCGTGAAGAAGGGCGACACCGCGGATATCGATTTTGAGGGCTTTGATAATGGCAAGGCATTCGATGGCGGCAAGGGCGAGAATTTTGATCTGGAGATCGGCTCCGGCAGCTTTGTCCCCGGTTTCGAGGACCAGCTGATCGGCATGAAGGCCGGCGAGGAGAAGGATATCGACATCACCTTCCCCGAGAACTACACCCCTGAGCTGGCCGGCAAGCCCGTGATCTTCCATGTGAAGATCAACGAGGTCAAGGAGAAGGAAGTCCCCGCTATTGATGACGAGTTCGCCAAGGACGTGTCCGAGTTCGACACTCTGAAGGACCTGAAGGCCGATATTAAAAAGAAGATGACCGTCGAGCGCACCGAGGCTGCCCAGCGCGCCTTCGAGGACGTGCTGATGGCCAAGGTGGCCGAGAGCGTCGAGGCCGAGATCCCCACCGAGATGGTGGAGCTGCAGGCCGCCCAGATGACCGAGGGCTTCAAGCAGCAGCTGGCCTCTCAGGGCATCCCCTTCGACCAGTATCTGAAGATGACCAATACCACCGAGGCCGACTTTATCAAGCAGGCCTACGGCCCTGCCGAGCAGCAGGTGAAGATGGATCTGGCCGTCAAGGCGATCATCGATGCCGAGAAGTTGGATGCCACCGACGACGAGGTGGAGGCTGAGATGAAGAACGTGGCCGACAAATACGGTATGGATCTGGATACCGTGAAGAAGTATCTGCGCCCCGAGGAAGTGAAGGAGCAGGTCATCCGTGAGAAGGTCATCAAGGTCGTGGCGGACAGCGCCAAGGCTGTGGCCCCCGCTGAGGAGAAGGCCGAACTGGAGGCCGAGGGCGAGATCGTGGAGAAGTCTGCCAAGAAGCCTGCCGCCAAGAAGACGACGAAGAAGGCCGAGGGTGAGGAGAAGGCCGAGAAGGCCCCCGCCAAGAAGCCTGCGGCTAAGAAGACCGCCAAGAAGGACGCGGAGTAATTCGCTGTATACAAGAGAGAAAAAGCCGGCGCGGCGGGGTGAAAACATTTCCCCCGCCGCCGCGGGCTCTTATGAAAAAACACAGTCGGGTGGGTATAATCAGGCATCTATCATACAGGAGGTATTTTTTATGAGCTTAGTCCCTTACGTTGTGGAGCAGACGAACCGCGGAGAGCGTTCCTATGACATTTTCTCCCGCTTGCTCAACGACCGTATCGTATTCCTGGGCGAAGAGGTGAATGATACCACCGCCAGCCTCGTCGTGGCACAGCTTCTCTATCTCGAGGCGCAGGACCCCGACAAGGATATTCAGATGTATATCAACAGCCCCGGCGGCAGCGTGACCGCCGGTATGGCCATTTATGACACCATGCAGTACATTAAGTGCGACGTGTCCACCATCTGCATCGGCATGGCCGCCAGCATGGGTGCGTTCCTGCTGTCCAGCGGTGCCAAGGGAAAGCGCATCGCGCTGCCCAACGCGGAGATCATGATCCACCAGCCCTCCGCCGGTACCCAGGGCAAGGTCACGGATATGGAGATCGATGTGGAGCATTTCCTGAAGATCAAGCAGCGCCTGAACAAGATCATGGCGGAGAATACCGGCAAGACGCCGGAGCAGATCAAGACGGATTCCGAGCGCGACAACTGGATGATCGCGGAGGAGGCCCGGGAATACGGTCTGGTGGATAAGGTCATATATAAGAGGTAAAAACGAATGGCAGAAGATAAGAAGGCCCTGCGCTGCTCGTTCTGCGGCAAGCCGGAGAGTCAGGTCCATCGCATGATCCAGGGCCCCGGCGTCCGAATTTGCGACGAGTGCGTCCAGCTGTGCATGGATATCCTGAACGACGGCTACACCACGGGCGCCGACGGTATAGACAGCATGGACGAGCTGCCTACGCCCAAGGAGATACACGACGTGCTGGACCAGTACGTTATCGGGCAGGAGGCAGCCAAGGTGGCGCTGTCCGTGTCGGTGTACAACCACTACAAGCGCATTTATTTCGGCGGCGACGAGGATGTGGAGCTGCAGAAAAGCAATATCCTGATGATCGGTCCTACCGGCTCCGGCAAGACGCTGTTTGCCCAGACGCTGGCGCGGGTGCTGAAGGTCCCCTTTGCCATTGCCGACGCCACCACACTGACCGAGGCCGGCTATGTGGGTGACGACGTAGAGAATATACTGCTGCGCCTTTTGCAGGCGGCGGATTTCGACGTAGAGCTGGCCGAGCGGGGCATCATCTACGTGGATGAGATCGACAAGATCGCTCGGAAGAGCGAGAATACGTCCATCACACGCGATGTGTCCGGCGAGGGCGTGCAGCAGGCGCTGCTGAAGATATTGGAGGGCACTGTCGCCAATGTGCCGCCCCAGGGCGGGCGCAAGCACCCCCATCAGGAGTTCATCCAGCTGGATACCAGCAATATCTTGTTTATCTGCGGCGGCGCGTTCGACGGTCTGGAAAAGATCATCGAGGACCGCGTGGGCAAGCGCAGCATGGGCTTTGAGAATGCGGTGCAGAGCAAAAAAGAGCGCCATACCGGCGAGCTGTTCCAGCAGGTCCAGCCCCACGATCTGCTGAAGTTTGGCATCATCCCCGAGTTGGTAGGCCGTATGCCGGTCATCACCGCCCTGCAGGGGCTGACCCGGGAGGATCTGGTGCGGATACTCACCGAGCCGAAGAACGCGCTGGTGAAGCAGTACCAGAAGCTGCTCAGCTACGATGGCGTGGAGCTGCATTTCGATCAGGACGCGCTGGAGGCGGTGGCGGACACCGCGCTGGCACGGAACATCGGCGCGCGCGGTCTGCGGGCGGTGATGGAGGGACTGCTGACCAAGGTCATGTACGATGTGCCCTCCGACCCCACCATCACCGATGTGACCATTACAAAGGCGTGTGTGGACGGGGATGCTGAGCCCACGGTGCTGCACGACCCGGAAAAGGTGGCGCAGCGCGCTAAATTCAAGACCGGCACGGCGGAGAAGACCTCCACCGCCCCGGCGTCTTAACAGAGACTCAGACTGCCGGAAAAGCCAAGGCTTTTCCGGCAGTTCGGATACTACCCTTTTCCCAACGCCCGCCGTCCGGCGGGAGAAAGGAGGCAACTATGGAAACGATCACCCGGAACATTCCGGTGCTGGCACTGCGCGGCCTGACGGCTTTCCCCGGGCAGACGGTGTCCTTTGACGCGGAGCGCGATATCTCCATCTTCGCTCTGGACAACGCCATGGAGAATGACCGCCGGCTGCTGGCGATGACGCAGAAGGACCTGTCCACGGCGGAGCCGGGAGAGGAGGATCTGTACACCATCGGCACGGTGTGTCATATTTTGCAGATCATCAAGACCTCGGACACTACGGTGCGTGTCATCGTGGAGGGTGAGAGCCGGGCACGGCTGCACCGGCTATGGCAGAAAAAACCGTTTTTGCAGGCCCAGGCCGAGCTGCTGCCCGAGATGGCGGCCCGCCATACGGCCCGCAGCGAGGCGCTGATACGCCGAACCTATGTGCTCTTCGGTGAATACCGCGAGCTGGCCAACGGCATCGGCGAAGACTTCGCCGCCGCGGTGCTGGACTGCGGCGATACCGGCCGTCTGGCCGACCTGATCGCCCAGAATATCACCCTGCGGCACCAGGACCGTCAGCGGGTGCTGGAGGAGCTGCACCCGGATAAGCGTCTGCGTATCGTCAATGATATCCTGACCCATGAGGTGGATGTCATCTCGCTGGAGAGCGAAATGGAGCAGAAGGTGCGCCGCCGTGTGGCCCAGGTGCAGAAGGACATGATCCTGCGGGAGCAGGTGAAGGTGCTGCAGCACGAGCTGGGGGATGACGGCGACGAGGAACTGGAGGAGTACGCCGCCAGGATACAGGCGGCGGACCTGCCGGAGGAGATACATACCAAGCTGACAAAAGAGGTGGAGCGCCTGGGCAAGCAGCCCTTCGGCAGCGCCGAGGCCTCGGTGATACGCAACTATCTGGATGTGTGTCTGGAGCTGCCCTGGCACAAATTCACCCGGGAGAGGGCGGATGTGGCGCAGGCCCGAAAGATACTGGATAAGGACCACTACGGCCTGGATAAGGTCAAGCAGCGTATTTTGGAGTTCATCGCCGTGCGGCAGCTGAACCCGGACGCCAAGGGCCGCATACTCTGCCTGGTGGGGCCTCCCGGTGTGGGCAAGACCTCCGTGGCTTTGTCCGTGGCCAAGGCCATGAACCGCAAGTGCGCCCGGCTGAGTCTGGGCGGTGTGCGGGACGAGGCGGATATCCGCGGCCACCGCAAGACGTATATCGGCGCTATGCCCGGCCGCATTATCGAGGCCCTGACCCGCGCCGGTACCATGAACCCTCTGCTGGTGCTGGATGAGATCGACAAGCTGGCCAGCGATATGCGGGGCGACCCGGCCTCGGCCCTGCTGGAGGTACTGGATAGTGAGCAGAACGGGGCTTTCCGCGACCACTTCATCGAGCTGCCCGTGGACCTGAGCCGCGTGATGTTCATTACTACTGCCAACACCACGTCCACCATACCCCGTCCACTGCTTGACCGCATGGAGGTCATCGAGCTGGGCAGCTACACCGACGAGGAAAAGCTGCACATCGCCCGGGAGCATCTGCTACCCAAGCAGCTGAAGGAGAACGGCATCCGCCGCGGCCAGCTGCGCCTGGACGATGAAGCCCTGCGGGCCATCATCACCGACTATACCAAGGAGTCCGGCGTCCGCACGCTGGAGCGCCAGCTGGGCAAGCTGTGCCGCCGCGCCGCCATGCGTTTGGTGGAAACGGGTGTAAAGCGCATAGACGTTACAGATAAGAGCCTGCGTGAATTCCTGGATACGCCGCCCTATGCCGAGGATACCCGCAGCAAGATCGACCAGATCGGTGTGGTCAACGGCCTGGCGTGGA
>VOFB01000118.1_pt1 | contig 26001 bp, 36 predicted proteins | sample 5384141 | NCBI WGS metagenome assembly VOFB01 (sample SAMN12384721, study PRJNA508395) | human gut metagenome | isolation source: healthy gut A | host: Homo sapiens | reverse complement strand
ATACCTCCAGGTGGACGACGGTGACCATTTCCTCATGTCTAAGGATGAGCTGCTGAACAAGATCGCCACCTACACCGGCGGCCGGGCCGCCGAAGAGCTGGTCTTCCACTCCATCACCACCGGGGCCTCCAACGACATCGAGCAGGCCACCAAGCTGGCCCGGTCCATGATCTCCCGCTTCGGTATGAGCGACGAGTTCGGCTTCGTGGCCTTTGAGACGGTGAGCAACCAGTACCTGGGCGGGGATGCTGCCCTGGCCTGCTCCCCGGAGACCCAGGCCCGCATCGACCGGAAGGTGACGGAGATGGTGGACACCCAGTACCAGAAGGCCATGGACCTGCTGAAAACCAACGAGGAAAAGCTCCACCAGCTGGCCCAGTACCCTATGAGCACGAGACCATTACCGGGCGGGAGTTCATGGAGATCCTAGAGGACAGCGGGAGGTCTGACAGACGGCCTTCTCCTTCCCTCCAGGTCCGCCGCGCCAGGGTCCGAAAATTTTTCTTGACAAAACCCCTCCGGGCCCATAATACCAAAAGACAGGGCTGCGGCCGGGCTGAGAGGAAGCTGAGCGCTTCGACCCTTCACCTGATGTGGGTAATGCCACCGTAGGGAGTCATGCTGGCCGTGACCAGACGGGGTGCCCACCGGGCACCCCGTTTTTTGATCCTTTCCGAAGGGAGCGTGAGGAGACACATCGGCGCCCCGGCCTGGCCGGGAGCGGGCAGAGGGGGAGCGCCCTGTGCCCGGGCCGCATACAGCAGCGATGGGAAGCCGTGTTCCGGCGTGAGAGAGGGGCCAGTAAGCCCCGACCGAACCCAGGGAGGACCCTGTCTGTCCTTCCGGGACCCGATTTGTGGCCCCTCGGGGCCGGAAAAAAGGGGAGACGCTGTCTGCTTTTGTGTGTTTCCCCATCCATTTTGAAAGGAGCACTTTCCCATGAATCAGAGCAACACCAAAAAGCTGGCCATTGCCGGCATTCTGTGCGCCGTGGCGGTGGTGGGCAGCCTGTTCACTTTCCCCGTCCTGGCCAGCAAGTGCGCCCCCATCCAGCATATGGTCAACGTCCTGTGCGCTGTCCTGCTGGGCCCCTGGTACGGAGTCGGGGTGGCTTTCGGCGCCAGCCTGATCCGAAACCTGCTGGGGCTTGGCACGATCATGGCCTTCCCAGGCAGCATGTGCGGCGCCCTGCTGTGCGGACTGGTGTTCTGGAAGACACGGAACCTCCCCGCCACCCTGGTGGGGGAGGTCTTCGGCACCGGCATCATCGGCGGCCTGGCCGCCTATCCCGTGGCCATCCTGTTTACCGGTGCAGACGCCGCCACGGTGGCTTTCTACGCCTACATCGTCCCCTTCCTCATCTCCACTGTGGCCGGCGCCATTCTGGCCGGCATCCTGGTTGCCGCCCTGGGGCGGACCGGGGCCCTGTCCTCCATGCGGACCGCCCTGGAGCGCTGAATCCCCCACTTCTTTTTCCCGGCCCGCAGAGCGGGCCGGGTTTTTGCTTTTTGCCTCCTCCGGGGTATAATGGGACCAACGACGATACAAGGGAGGTCTTTTCCCATGGACATCACCCCGGAACAGGTCCGCGCCCACCGGCTGCGGGCCCACCATCTGACCGCCGGTATCCCGCCAGCCGGATACTGGAGGCTGCGGGGGCCTGCGGGCTCCAGAACTCCCGCCCGGCGGGTGGGAGACTGCCCTCTTCCAGCGCCTGGAGGGCTGCTCCCCCCTCCTCCGAGACGCCCTGTACCGGGACCGGGCCCTGCTCCAGGCCTGGAGCATCCGGGGCGTGCCCCTGGTCTTTCCCTGCCGGGGAGAGCGGCGTCTTTCTCTCCCCCCTTCTGGCCCGGGGGGGAGTGTCCCTGGATCTACACCCGGGGGATCACCGCGGCCCTGGACTTTGTCGGCATGTCCTTCGACGAGGCCCACGCCCGGGTGCGGGAGGCCGCCCGCTGCCTGGACGGGACCACCATCCGCAGCAAGGAGGCCCTGGACCAGCTGCTGGCTGACCGGGTCGGGGAGCAGCTCCCGCCGAAACAGCGGGCCCTGTGGGACTCCCCCTCCATGTACGGCCGCCCTGACAGGCAGACCGTGGGAGGCGCCGCTGTCTCCTTTCTCCTCCGCCCCTGCTCCTTTGCCTCTCTGGTGGTGTTCGGCCGCCGGGAGGAGAACAGTCCCACCTTTACCTCCTTCCGCCGCTGGCTGGGCCGGGAGCCCTCCCCTGCCCTCAGGGGGGAGGCGGAGCTGGTGCGGAGATTTCTCCACTGCTACGGCCCCGCCGCCCCCGCCGATCTCCAGGCCTGGCTGGGCAGCTCTCCCCAACAGGCGAAGCGGCTCTGGTCCGCCGCCGCAGAGGAGATGGAACCGGTCCGGTGTTGGGCCGGACCCGCTGGCCCTGATCCGGGACCGGGACAGCCTCACCGCCCGCCGGAGCAGCCCGGCCGCCTGATCCTGCTGGGGCCCCACGACCCCTATCTGGACCTGCGGGACCGAGCCCTGGTCCTGGAGGACCCCGCCCGCCAGCGCCAGGTCTGGCGGACGGTCTCCAACCCCGGCGCCGTTCTGAAGGATGGGCGCGTGGCCGGCATCTGACCGGAAAAGCGGTACAGGGACGACTAGAGTTCTCCCTGTCCCTGTGGGAGCCCTCTCTCCTGGAGCGCGTCGGGCTCTGGAGCATGAGGCGGGGGCCTACGCCGCCTTCCGGGGCCTGGAGCTGAGTCTCCTGCCCTAATCGCGGGGCCGCCTGATCCGCAAGCTGAGCAGCCAGCCCTACGGGCGGTGCTAATCAGTTTACGAACAAGCCTCGCAGAGTTCGCGCCCGCAGGCGCGAATCCAGTTGTGATCTGTTTTCGCCGGCGGCACGTGCGTCGGGGAAAACACTTCTCAGGCTGCAAGTGTGGGGGTTGTCCGCTTGCGGCGGACCAATCCCGCGCGCGGCAGACTGCATCTTTTTCGAAAAAGTGGCCTTGCCACTTTTTCGACCCTCTCAGCGCCGCCCATCGGGCGGCGCTGCTGCTGTTCATTCCACTGTCTTCAGCGACTCTACCATATCCAGCTTTTTCAGCTTTCGGTGGGCCGCCAGATTGACCACCAGGGAGAAGACGGCGGTGAGTACCCCGGCGTAGAGATAGCTGGACAGGGCCAGTGTCCGCCCGAACATGAGCAGGTCGATCTCCACTGTCAGCACCAGCCACTGGTGGAGCAGCTTCCCATCCCCATCCCCAGGGCCACGCCGAACACCGTGAGGATCACGTTCTCCCGGTAGATATAGGCGGACAGCTCGCCGTCGTAGAAGCCCAGCACCTTCAGGGTGGCCAGCTCCCGCATCCGCTCGGTGATGTTGATGTTGGTCAGATTATACAGCACCACAAAGGCCAGGGCCGCGGCGCACACGATGATGAGGACCACGGCGTAGTCCACGCTCTCCAGACTGGAGGTGAATACCTCCCGGGTGGCCGCCACCTGGGACAGGGTGGTGACGCCGTCCAGCCCCACCAGCTCCGCGTCCAGGGCCTCCGCCCTTCAGCGGGGTAGGCCGCCAGCACCTGGTTCTCCTCCGGCGGCTGGCCATACAGGGTCTGGTAGTAGGCGTCGGTCATGTAGACATAGTGCATGATATAGTGCTCCGTGACATCCGCCACCCGTACCTGGACCCGGCTGTCCCCGTCCAGAGTGAAGGTGTCCCCCGCCGACACCCCCAGCAGGGAGGCCAGCTTCTCCGTCAGGACCACTCCGTCGTCAGGCAGGAGCACCGGCACGCTGTCCGTCCGGTGGCGCAGGGAGACGAAGGGGGCCAGCGCCTCCTGGCTGGGCACCACCTCCACCGTGCAGTCCACCGTGTACCGCTCCGTCTCGGCGGAGGCCGTCCCGAGCGGCTCACCAGCCATCCGCTCACCAGCTCGGACCGCTCCAGCGCCCCGGTCACCTCCGCCAGCTCGCCGGGGGTCACTCGGTCCACCAGCCCGATCTGGGCGGTATAGCGGTAGATCTCGTCGTACTGCCTGTCCATCACGTCGAAAATGGAGCCCCGCAGGCCGAAGGCGGTGACGATCAGGGCAGCGCAGCCGCCGATGCCCACCACCGTCATCCAGAAGCGGCGCTGATAGCGGAACAGGTTGCGCAGGGTGATCTTGTAGTTGAAGGACAGCCGCCGCCACAGGGGGGCGATCCGCTCCAGCAGGATGCGCTTGCCCATGGGGGTGCCTTGGGCCGCATCAGCTCCGCCGGCACCGCTGCCAGGGTGGAGAAGCAGGCCGCCAGGGCGGAGAGGGGTCACCGTCCCCACCGCGGCCCCGCAGGCCAGCAGGGAGGTAGCGGGGTAAAAGCCGTACTGGATCTCCCCCACTGTGTAGAGGATGGCCCAGGCGTTGCAGATGATCCAGGGCAGCAGGGTCAGCCCCACTGCCAGCCCCAGGGCCGCCCCCGCCGCGCTGGCCAGGAAGCCGTAGCCCACATATTTCACCGCGATGGCCCCCTTGGAGTAGCCCAGGGCCTTCATCCCGCCGATGGTGATCCGCTGCTCCTCCACCATCCGGGTCATGGTGGTCAGGCACACCAGGGCCGCCACCAGGAAGAAGATCAGGGGAACACCGCCGCCAGACTGCCCATCCGGTCGGCATCCATCTCATAGCTGGCGTAGCCGGTGTTGGTGCCCCGTCCCAGGAGATACCAGGAGCAGTCCTCCAAGGCATCCAGGTCCCGCCGGGCCTGCTCCAGCTCCTTGCGGGCGTCCGCCAGCTCCTGCTCCGCCTCCGCCTTCCCCTCCCTCATAGTCGGCCAGGCCGTCGGCATACCCGCCTCGCCGTTCTGCAGCTCAGTCAGGGCATCCGCCAGCTCCGCCCGGCCGTCCGCCGACTCCCGCTCCAGGGTCTCCCGGGCGTCCGCCAGTTCCGCCTGGCCGTCCCGGTACTCCTGCCAGCCCTCGTCCAGCTCCTGCCTGGCATCCGCCAGCTCTCGCTCCCCGTCGGCGAGCTCCTGCTCCCCATCCGCCAGCCGGGCCGCGCCGTCGGCGTACTCCGCCTCCCCGTCGTCCAGCTCCCGCTTGGCCTGGGTCAGCAGCCCCAGGGAGGCGTTGAGCTCCAGGGCGCTGGACTGGAGCCGGGGCAGCCCGGCGGACAGCTGGGCCTCCACCTGACGGCCTGGACCTCCAGTGCCTCCGCCTGGGCCAGGGCCTGGGCCGCCTGGGCCTGGAGCTGCTGAGCCTGAGCCGTCAGCTGCTGGGCCTGGGCCTCGTACTGCTGGGCCTGGGCTTGAAGCTGCTGGGCCAGCAGCAGATTTCCCATGGCTGCGGCCTGCTGGGCCTGGGCCGCATACTGCTGGGCCGCCGCACCGGCCTGGGCGGCCCCCTGCTGGGCCTGGACCGCCCCCTGCTGGGCCTGGGCCGCCCCTGGCGGGCCTGCTGGGCCCCGGCGCGCATCTGCTCCACGCCCGCCAGCCCCTGCTCATACTGGGCCATCCCCTCGGTGTAGGCGGCCAGGCCGTATTCATATTTGGCGTACCCCTTGCGGTACTCCGCCCAGCCGTCGTCCAGCTCCGCCCGGGCGTCCGCCAGCTCCTGCCGGGCGTCCGCCACCTCCCGGCGGGCATCCTCCAGCTCGGGCAGGGCATCCTGGTACTCCTGCTCCCCGTCCCGCAGCTCAGTCAGAGCGTCCGCCAGCTCCGCCTCCCCGTCGTCGATCTCCCGCTGGGCATCGGCGGCTTCCTGTTCATAGTTGTCCAGCCCGTCATGGTACTCCGCCCAGCCGTCATCCAGCTCCCGCCGGGCATCCGTCAGCTCCGCCTCCCCCTCGGAGAGCTCCTGAGACACCTCCGCCTCCCCGTCAGACAGCTCCCGCCGGGCGTCCGCCAGGGCCTGCTCGGCCTCTTCCCGGATGGACTCCCCCGCAGGGCGGAGCGCTCCTCCGCCAGAGGCTCCAGGGCGTCGGAAAGGCTGTTCACCAGCTCGGTGTAGTCCTCACTGTAACACAACAGCTCCTCCGCCCCCTCCGCCCGAAGGTAGGCGTCGGTGTAGTAGTCCAGGGAAAAGGCCGCCTGCGGCAGCAGAACAAAGGCTGAGACCGCCCCCGTCCCCAGAGAGGAAGAACCCCGCTCCACGGAGATATACAGAGGGGAATCCGCCGTTCCCACGATGGTGAATTCCCGCCGGGCCAGGGCGTCCTCAAAGTCGCCGGTCCCGGTGTCCAGGCGGATGGTGTCCCCGATGGACAGGCCCGACTTCTCCAGAAACAGGGGCTCCACCAGGCACTCCCCCGCTTTCCGGGGCAGCCGCCCCTCTACCAGCCGGGGGCGGTTGGACCCCTCCTCTGCAAAGGAGTGGACCTTTACGATCATCTCCTGATCCTTCAGGGGGACAGCTGCGTCGATGGTGTAGGCCCCCTCGGCTTCCTCCACCCCCTCCTGCCGGGCCAGCAGCTCCACATCCTCCTCCGTCAGGCCCAGGGTGGAGACCACCCGCAGGTCCATCAGCCGCTGCTGATCAAAATACAGGTCACCGGTCTCCTTCATGTCGGGGGCAGTGGCCCGCAGGCCGGCCAGGAAGCACACCGCCAGGGCGGAGAGGACCAGCAGGGAGAGGAAGCGGCTGCGGGTGCTCCGAACCTCCCGGACCGCGTCGGTCAGCAGGCGGCTGGGGGCTTTTTTTCGGGACATGGGCTGTTCTCCTCCTCTCCTTTTTTGTATTTTTCTTCACAAAATCGCATTTTGTAGAGGCATTACCACTCAATGGTCTCCACGGGGACCGGGCGGTCGTTGTGCTCGATGCGCTCCACCCGCCCGTTCTTCACGTGGATCACCTGGTCTGCCATGGGGGCTATGGCGCTGTTGTGGGTGATGACCACCACCGTCATGCCCTGCTGGCGGCAGGTGTCCTGGAGCAGCTTCAGGATAGACTTGCCGGTGACATAGTCCAGTGCCCCCGTGGGCTCGTCGCACAGCAGCAGCTTGGGATTCTTGGCCAGCGCCCGGGCAATGGCCACCCGCTGCTGCTCGCCGCCGAGAGCTGGGCAGGAAAGTTGTTCAGCCGCTCCCCCAGCCCCACATGGCGCAGCACCTCCTCCGCGTCCAGGGGTCCCGGCAGATCTGGGCGGCCAGCTCTACATTTTCCAGGGCCGTCAGATTCTGCACCAGGTTGTAGAACTGGAACACGAAGCCGATGTCATATCGGCGGTATGTGGTGAGCTGTCGGGCCCAATAGCCGCTGATCTCCTGGCCGTCCACCCTGATAGCCCCGCTGTCACAGGCGTCCATCCCCCCCAGGATGTTCAGCACCGTGGTCTTGCCCGCGCCGGAGGGCCCCACGATGACGGCGAACTGTCCTTTCTCGATCTCAAAGGAGATGTCGTCCACTGCGGTGATGGTGATCTCCCCCATCTGATACCGTTTCCCCACATGCTGAAGGGAGATATAGGCCATAGGTCATCCCTCCTGTTGTCCGTTATAAAACAGGTGTTGAATATCTTGTATTTTTATTATAATAGGGGATAACAGAGGATTGCAATGGGCAAAAGGGCGGCTTCTGTGGAAAATCCGACAGGCTCTGTCCTCTGTGTCGAAAAACGGAGGAGGTGCGTCCATGGCGGAACAGCGCCAGGACCGGAGGGTCCGCAGGTCCAAGGCCCAGCTGCGGCAGGCCCTGATCCAGCTGCTCCAGGAAAAAGCCGGTGGAGGAGATCACTGTCCGGGAGCTGACTGAGCGGGCCGATGTGAACCGCGGGACCTTTTACAGCCACTATCAAAACATCTACCACATGCTGGAACAGGTGGAAAACGAGCTCTTCGACGAGCTGGGGCGGCTGCTGGATGCCTACCCGCCCCACCTGCTCCGGGACGAGCTGACCCCATCCTGGTGGACGTGTTCCGCTTCGTGCGGAGCAACAGCCAGCTGTGCCTGGCCCTGATGGGCGCATGGGGGGGGGCGACTTCTTCCGCCGGCTGGACGCCATGATCTATGCCCGCTGCCTGCGGGAGTGGCAGGGCATCTACCCCCTGGGCAGTCTGGACGGCCCCAACTACTGTCTGGAGTTCGTCATCGCCGGGGCGGTGGGCATGGCCCGCTCCTGGGCCCTTCAGGGCTTTCCTCAGGCGGAGGAGGAGCTGGCCCGCCTGGCCGATCGGCTCATCTCCTCTGGTCTCGCCGGCACGCTTCAGCACTTCGATTGATTTCCTCATTTTTCGCTCCATCTTTTTGTGGAAATCGCCGGTCGAAAAAATGAAAGAAATCGTTGCGGGACCCTTCTTTTTCGATAAAATGAATCTGTATCGGAACTTGAAACAGAGGGATGGGACAAGCTATGGAGCTTTTGAAAGAGCGTATCCGCCGGGACGGCAAGGTAAAGGGGACCGACGTGCTGAAGGTGGACAGCTTCCTGAACCACCAGATGGACATCAAGCTCTTCGCCGAGATCGGCAGGGAGTTTAAGCGCCGCTTCGCGGACTGCCAGATCAACAAGATCCTCACCATCGAGGCCTCCGGCATCGGCATCGCCTGCATCACGGCCCAATACTTCGACTGCCCGGTGATCTTCGCCAAGAAAAGCAAGACCAAGAACATCGCCGGCGAGGTGTACACCGCCCAGGTGGAGTCCTTCACCCACGGCCGGGTGTATGACATGATGGTGGCCAAGCAGTTCCTGGGAGCGGAGGACCGGGTGCTCATCATCGATGACTTTCTGGCCAACGGCGCCGCCCTGATGGGCCTGTCCAAGCTGGTGGAGGACGCCGGCGCCACTCTGGTAGGGGCCGGCATCGTCATCGAGAAAGCCTTCCAGCCCGGCGGCGACCTGATCCGCGCCCGAGGCATCCGGCTGGAGTCCCTGGCCCGCGTCAAGTCCATGAATGAGGAGACCGGCGTGGAGTTCGTGGACTGAGCCCGCCGTCCCCAGAATTGAATCGCCCTTCGATTAAAACCGGCTCGCCCGGTTTTAATATATTTGTGCGGGACCCGTCCGGCTCCTGCACATGATCTTTTAAGGAGGAAAACACATTCATGAAGAAGCTTCTTGCCTTTGTCATGGCCGCCGCCATGACGCTGTCCCTGGCCGCCTGCGGCGGCGGCAGCTCCAGCTCCGCCGGCACCAGCACCCCCGCCGGCACCAGCTCTGCTCCGGCCGCCTCCAGCACCCCCGCTGACACCGCCGACTTCAAGGTGGGCGCCATCTACATCAACGGTCAGAACGACACCGCCGGCTACACCTTCCAGCACCACAGCGGCATCACCAAGGCTATGGAGAACCTGGGCCTGGACCCCGCCAGCCAGCTGCTCATCGTGGACAACGTGGCGGAGGATTACACCGCCGTCTCCAACGCCATCGACACCCTGGCCGGCCAGGGCGCCAATATCATCTTCGGCATCTCCTTCGGCTACATCGACGCCATGAATGACAAGGCGGAGGAGTACCCCGAGGTCATCTTCTCCCACGCCACCGGCTATATGAGCAATGATACCAACTTCAACAACTACTTCGGTCGCATCTATCAGGCCCGCTACCTCACCGGCGTGGCCGCCGGCCTGAAGAGCCTGGAGATGGGCAACAACTCCATCGGCTACGTGGCTGCCTACAACCGGGAGTATGCCGAGACCTGCTCCGGCATCAACGCCTTCGCCCTGGGCGTGCAGGCCGTCAACCCCGACGCCGTGGTCCATGTGAACAAGATCTCCACCTGGGGCGACGAGAACCTGGAGCGCCAGGCTGCCCAGGCCCTGATCGACACCTATGACTGCTGCGTCATCGGCCAGCACTGCGATTCCGCCCAGCCCCAGCTGGTGGCCGCCGAGAACAACGTGTTCGGCTGCGGCTACAACTCCGACATGACCGAGCAGGCCCCCAACGCCCACCTCACTGCCGCCATCTGGCACTGGGATGTGTACTATCAGGCCGCCATCGAGACCGCTATGACCTGCGGCGGCGCCGAGAACTTTGTCACCGAGATGGGCGGCAACGCCTACTACGCCGGCCTGTCCGAGGGCTTCGTGGACGCCTCCACCCTGAACGAGCTGGTGGCTGCCCCCGGCACCGCCGCCGCCATGGAGGCCGTGCGTGAGCTGATCGACAGCGGCGAGTGGGACGTGTTCTCCGGCGTGAAGCTGAACATCACCGTGGACGCCGAGGCCGGCACCGCCGCTGTGGAGCAGGTGGATGCCCCCTGATGTCCGACGGCTATGAGCTGAAGGACGGCGAGGTCGTGGAGATGGCCAACCCCGAGATCGTGCCGCCGGCGGCGCCAGCGTGACCGACGACGTCATCAAGAGCGGCATGAACTACAACGTGGCCGGCGTGGTGGAGGGCTGAGTCCCCCCCCGTCAGACACAGCGCAGACCCTGAACCGGGCCGGCCGGCATCCCCCGCCGGCCGGCCCGGCCTTTGGCTCCTGCTCCCGGTCCGGACCCGCCTCCGGACCGGGGAGGAGCAGCCAAAGGCGGCGGAGGGCCGCAGGGGACCGCCGGTCCCCAAGGATAATGAGAAAAGGGGAGAACGCCATGCCAACAGAATACGCCATCGAAATGAAGGGCATCACCAAGACCTTTGGCAGTGTGGTGGCCAACCGGGGCGTGGATCTGGACCTGCGCCAGGGGAGATCCTGGCGCTGCTGGGGGAGAACGGCTCGGGCAAGACCACGCTGATGAACATGCTGTCCGGAATCTACAAGCCGGACAGCGGCACCATCCTGGTCAACGGCCGGCAGGCGGTCATCAATTCCCCCGAGGACGCCAAGCGGCTGGGCATCGGCATGGTGCACCAGCACTTCAAGCTGGTGGACATTTTTTCCGCCGCGGATAACATCTGGCTGGGGGATGAGAAGTCCGGCCCCATTCTGAAGAAGGACCGGTACTCCGTCATCATCAGGAGATGGCCCGGAAGTTCGGCTTTGACATCGACCCCCGGAAAAAGGTGTACAATATGGCGGTGTCGGAGAAGCAGACCCTGGAGATCATCAAGGTGCTCTACTACGGGGCCAAGGTCATCATCCTGGACGAGCCCACCGCCGTCCTTACCGTCCAGGAGACAGCCAAGCTCTTCGACGTGCTCCGCCGCATGAAGGCGGAGGGCCACGCCATCATCATCATCACCCACAAGCTCAACGAGGTGCTGGAGATCTCCGACCGGGTCTCCATCCTCCGCAAGGGAGAGTACATCACCACCGTAGACACCGCCCAGACCGATGAGCAGCAGCTCACCGAGTTCATGGTGGGCCACAAGGTGGACCTGAACATCGAGCGCCCCGTGGTGGAAAAGACCCGCCCCCTGCTGGAGATCCGGGACCTGACCATCCGCAGCGACGAGGGTGCTGTGGCCATCGACCGGGTGAACTTCTACATCCGGGGCGGCGAGATTCTGGGCGTGGCCGGCATCGCGGGCTGCGGCCAGAAGGAGCTGTGTGAGGCCATCGCCGGCCTGCGGCCCATCGAGGGCGGCCAGATGATCCACAAGGGGGACAACATCGTGGGCCTGCCCCCCAAGGCGATCCTGGAAAAGGGCATCTCCATGTCCTTCATCCCGGAGGACCGGCTGGGCATGGGCCTGGCCCCCTCCCTGTCCATCACGGACAACATGCTGCTGAAAACATACAGCGACGGCAGGGGCATCTTTGTGGACCGGAAGCGGGGCCGGGCGGAGGCGGAACACGTCATCCAGGAGCTGGAGGTGGTCACCCCCTCCACCGAGACCCCGGTGCGCCGCCTGTCCGGCGGCAACGTGCAAAAGGTGCTGCTGGGCCGCGAGATCAAGGCCGGCCCCAACGTCATCGTCACCGCCTATCCTGTCCGCGGCCTGGACATCAACTCTTCCTATGCTATTTACCACATTCTCAACGAGCAGAAGAAGTCCGGCGTGGGCATCCTGTTCGTGGGCGAGGACCTGGACGTGATGATGGCCCTGTGCGACAAGATCATGGTCCTCTGCCACGGCAGAGTGATGGGCGTAGTCCACGCCCACAAGGTCACCAAGGAGGAGCTGGGCCTGATGATGACCGGCGCCCTGGACCTGACCCGCAAGTATGAGGACAAGCCCGCGGGCATTGCCCGGGACACTCTGATCGAGGAGGTGGACCAATGAACCGGAAAGAACCGCTCTTCCGCGTGGTCAAGCGGGAGTCGTCCAGCCCCGTCCGCCAGGCCCTGGCCTATGTGGCGGCGGTGGTCATCGCCCTGCTCATCGGCGCGGCCCTCCTCTCTCCATGGATGTGGACCCCCTCACCTTCTACCAGAAGATGGTGACCATGGGCATCCCGGGCAACAAATTCCCCTGGCGCATCGTGGAGAACTTCGTCAAGCTCTTTGTCCCCCTGCTCATCACCTCCCTGGCCCTGTCGCTGGCCTTCCGGATGCGCTTCTGGAACATCGGCGGAGAGGGGCAGTTCATCATGGGCGCCATCTGTGCCGCCGCGGCCGCCCACAAGCTGGGCCCGGTCCTGCCCCAGCCCCTGGTGGTGCTGGTCATGGCCCTGTGCGGCATCCTGGGCGGCGGCCTGTACGGCCTGATCGTGGCCCTGCTGAAGGTGCGCTACAACACCAACGAGACCCTGCTCACCCTGATGCTCAACTACATCGCCCTCTATCTCCTCCAGTTCCTGGGGGAGACCAAGGCTGGCTGGAACTTCTTCCTGGACCCCGATTCCGCCCGGCCCAAGTTCGCCGGCTTCCCCGACAACGCGGACATGATCACCTTCCCCCTGGGTCCCTTCAACCTGAACCTGTCCCTGATCATCGCCATCGTCCTGTGCGTGCTCCTCTTCGGCTATCTGAAGTACACCAAGCACGGCTATGAGATCGCCGTGGTGGGGGACAGCCCCAACACCGCCCGCTATGCGGGCATGAAGGTGGGGCGGATCGTGGTGCGCACCATCTTCCTGTCCGCTGCCCTCATCGGCCTGGCCGGCGCTTTCTATGTCTCCTCCGCCGGCACCCTGTCCACCTCCGTCACCAACGATGTGGGCTGGACCGGCATCGTGGTGGCCTGGCTGGCCAAGCTGAACACGGTGGGCATCGTCATCACCGCCCTGCTCATCACAGTGCTCCAGTTCGGCTGTCAGGCTGCCAGCACCACCTATTCCTCCATCGACGCCAACTTCGCGGACCTGATCCAGGGCATCATCCTGTTCGCCGTCCTGGCCGCGGACTTCTTCACCCGCTTCCGTCTGGCGCGGCGCGCCGCAAGCCCCCAAGGAGGTGTCCAAATGAACGCATCCATCGACGTATTGACCCTCTTCCTGTTCAACATCGTGCTGGTGAACATCCCCTGCTCTACGGCACAGTGGGCGAGATCGTCACCGAGAAGGCTGGCAGCCTGAACCTGGGCGTGGAGGGCACCATGGCCATCGGCGCCATCTTCGGCTACCTGGCAGGCTGCTATGGCCAACAGCCTGCTGGTGGGCCTGCTGGTCTCCTTTCTGGCCGCCGGCCTGTGCGGGGCCCTGTTTGCCCTGCTCACCGTCTCCCTCCAGGCCAACCAGAACGTCACCGGCCTGACCATCACCACCTTCGGCCTGGGCCTCTACTTCTTCATCGGCAAGGGCCTGGGGGACCGCTGGCCCGTCATGACAAGCGCCGACGCCCTGGTCAGCGGCTTCTCCGCCCGGGAGATCCCCCTGCTCTCCTCCATCCCGGTGGTGGGCAAGGCCCTGTTTTCCCACAACATCCTGGTCTATCTGGGCATCCTGGTGGCGGCGGCGGTGTGGTGGTACCTCACCTGCACCAAGACCGGCCTGCGCCTGCGCTCCGTGGGGGAGAACCCCGGCGCTGCCGACTCGGTGGGCGTCAACATCCTGCTGTATAAGTACGTCCACCTGATCCTGGGCTCCGGCATCATGGGGCTGGGCGGCTTCTATATGGCACTGAACATGGGCGGCTCCTTCGAGGGCTCCAACTGCTGGATCAACGGCTACGGCTGGATCGCCATCGCCCTGGTCATCTTCGCCAACTGGAACCCCCTGTATGCCATCCTGGGCACCCTGGTCTTTGGCTTCTTCAACACCCTTCAGATCTACTCCGGCTCTCTGGCCGGCGCATTCCCGACGCTCTGGGCTGGCTCAACAGCATCCCCTCCCACCTCTTCAAGGCCCTCCCCTTCCTGATCACCGCTATCGTGCTGGTGGTCACCTCCATCCGCAAGCGGGAGGGCAGCGGACAGCCCGCCGCCCTGGGCCTGAACTACTTCCGCGAGGAGCGGTGAACGGCCTTTTTCCACCATCAGCGCCCTGTCCCATAGGGGACAGGGCGCTTTCTGCGTCCCGATGGGGGCATCGGACCCTACGGGGTGCAATCTTCTCCCATTGCCTGCGTAGGGGCGCACATCGTGCGCCCGCCGTCCCCGTGAGTGGCCCCAGTTCCTGCGTAGGGGCGGGTCCCAGACCCGCCCGCCTCATAGATGCGAAGCGGGCGGAAGGAAGCCCCTCATCCGTCACAGCATACGCCGTGCCACCTTCCCCCGGAGGGGAAGGCTTTGGGGCGGCTGGAAGCCGCCCCTGCGGGATGTCTTCGGTCTTTGCGTAGGGGCGCGCTTTGCGCGCCCGCTGGTCTCCCACCGGCCGCCCCTATTCTGCCAGGACAGGCGCGATCCCCTCGTGGGGTAGGCCCGCCAATTCAACACCCAGCGGCGGCAGTACAAACGGGGGAACCGGGTGTCGTCCACCACCCGCGCCGGACGCGGGCGCCATGCCCAAGGCCCGCGTCTCCCGTATCGGGGGTCCGGGGCGGGTGTGGCCTGTGGGACCTAGGCGAAGCCGTAGTCACACCCGGACACACTCCCCCGGCGGCGCTTTTGCCTACTTTGCCGCCGGGGGCAAAGTAAGCCGCCCCGCAGGGCGGAATCCCTTGGAGGCGGAGACGGTGGGATGGAAGGAAGACCCCTCATCCGTCACGGCATACGCCGTGACACCTTCCCCCGGTGGGGGAAGGCTTTGAGGGCGCCTCCTGGGGCCGCCCCTGTGCTGAAAACCCAGCCTTGTCCCGCCAGCACCGAACTATGACATCTGCCTGATGTCATAGTTTCACCACAAATCTGTTATACTGATGCCACCATCCGCCGTCATTGGTTTGATACCGCCGTTCTCACACTCCATTTAACATTGATGGAAAGATTCTCCTGCTATAAAATACGTGAGAAAGAAGGTGAGTCCATGGAGAGAGATATCCTGCGCATCCGTCAGAAACCCTTGAAGGGAGAGGATGGGTGCCGCACCTTCTCTGTCCGCATCCGTGAGGATATCGTCTCCCGCATGGATCTCATTGCCGCCCAAACCGGGCGGAGCCGAAACGAGCTTGTGGGCATATTCCTGGAATATGCCCTTGACCACTGTGAGATAGAGGAGGGCACCCGCAATGAATCGTGATTACCGCGATTACCCGGCCAGCATTTGGGACGCCATCGGTGATGTTGACCAGGGGATCTGCTGTGCCGCCCTGGGCGGTGTGGTGTGGGATTTTGTGAGCCATCTGACCCCGGCGCAGCTCCTCGCCGCCATGGACAGCGCCACGCTGGAGACCCTGCGGGCCATCCGGGACATCCTGGAGGACGACACGCTGGAGGACCCGGAGTGTGTCCAGCGCATTGATGCCATTCTCTCCGCCTTCTATCTCAAGCTGGGGGCGGAGGTCCACCGCCGCGGAATTTGAATCGTCCCGCGCCTCTGCCCTCTGCGGGAATGAATCCCACCACGCACGAAAATGCGCCCCGGCCTGCTTAGTCCAGGGCGTCAGCTTGCGGAAAAAGCCTGCAGAGTTCGCTCCCGCAGGCGTGAATTCAGATTCTGATCCGTTTTCCCCGGCGACATGCGTGTCGGGAAAAACACCCTCTCAGGCTGCCAGTGTGAGGTTTGTCCGCCTTTGGCGGACAAACCCTGCGCGCAGCAGACTGCATCTTTCTCGAAAAAGTGGCTTTGCCACTTTTTCGACAGTCTGCGCCCCGCCTGCTCAGGCCGGGGCGCGTCTGTTTACTTTCTGGCCGCGGACAGCTCCTTCTCCTGTCTGGGCTCCTCCGCCTCCGGCCTGCGCCGCCGCAGGGCCTTTTCCGCCTCGCAGATGGGGATGGGGCCATGGCCAGGGCCAGTACCGTCACCCACTGGGTCAGGTCCATGGGGCACACGGAGAACACCCCCTGAAGGGGCGGCAGGAGCAGCACAGACAGCTGCATGACCATCCCCGCCAGGAACGCCTTGTTCATGGCCGGGTTGGACAGCGCCCCCTGGGCCAGCAGGGACTGGTCCTCGCTGCGGACGTTGAAGGCGTGGAAGGCCATGGTGTTGGCCACGCCATGGTGTTGGCCGCCGCCCCCCATGCCGGGGGGCCCAGGTGGAACAGCCCCAGCAGATAGGCCCCCAAAGTCAGCCCCCCACCATCAGTCCCTGCCACGCCAGGCGCAGGGAGAATCCCCGGGAGAACAGGGACTCCCGGCGGAGGGGTCCCGGGGCGGCTGGTCCATCACGCCCTCCTCCACCGGCTCCACGCCCAGGGCCAGGGCGGGCAGGGAGTCAGTGACCAGGTTGAGCCACAGGAGCTGGACCGGCACCAGAGGCATCTGCCGGAAGTCCAGCACGGTGGCGACGAAGATGGTGATGATCTCCCCGATGTTGCAGGAGAGCAGGTAGTGGATGGCCTTGCTGATATTGGCGTAGATGCCGCGGCCCTGCTCCACGGCGGAGACGATGGTGGAAAAGTTGTCGTCTGTCAGGATCATATCGGCCGCCCCTTGGCCACGTCGGTGCCGGACAGCCCCATAGCGCAGCCGATGTCGGCGGCCTTCAGGGCTGGGGCGTCGTTGACGCCGTCCCCCGTCATGGCCACCACCCGCCCCTTCTTCTGCCAGGCCTGGACGATGCGCATCTTATGCTCCGGCGACACCCGGGCAAAGACAGCGAATTTTTCAATGTCCTCCTCCAGCATCTCCTGGGGCATGAAATCCAGGCCGGGCCGGTGAGGGCCAGGTCCCCGGGCGATAGATGTCCAGCTCCCGGGCCACCGCCATGGCCGTGGCACGGTGGTCCCCGGTGATCATCACCGGGCGGATGCCCGCCTGGTGGCACCGCTCCACCGCCCCCTTCACCTCCCGCCGGGGCGGGTCGGCCATGCCGAACAGCCCCAGAAAGGTAAGGTCCCGCTCCACCGTCCCGCTCTCCAGCTTTCTGGGCTGCAGGGACAGCTCCCGCCGGGCCACCCCGATGACCCGCAGGGCCCGGCGGGCCATGTCCTCATTGGCGGCGAGGATCTGTCTCCGGTCCGCCGGCGACAGTGGGCCTCTTGGGCCGGACACGCACCGCTCCAGCAGCACGTCCGGTGCCCCCTTCACCAGCACCAGGCGGCCGCCCCCCTCCTTTTCGTGGACGGTGGTCATCAGCTTGCGCCCGGAGTCGAAGGGGATCTCCCCGGTGCGGGGCAGGCTCTCGGACAGCTGGTTCCGGTCCAGCCCCTCCCGGGCGGCGGCCACCACCAGCGCCCCTCGGTGGGGTCCCCCCGCGGATACCGGGGCCCCCGCCTTCCACTCCAGCCGGGCGTCGCCGCACAGGGCCCCCGCCAGCAGGGCGTCCCGCCGGTGGCCCCCCGCCGGGACCCACAGCTCCCGCACCGTCATCCGGTTCTGGGTCAGGGTGCCCGTCTTGTCCGAGCAGATAACCCCGGCGCAGCCCAGGGTCTCCACTGCCGGCAGCTTTTTCACAATGGCCCCCCGCCCGCCAGCCGCTGCACCCCCAGGGCCAGCACGATGGTTACGATGGCGGGCAGCCCCTCGGGGATGGCGGCCACCGCCAGGGAGACCGCCGTGAGGAACATGTCCAGCAGGTCCTTCCCCTGGAGCAGCCCCACCCCGAACATCACGGCGCACACGGAGAGGCACAGGAAGGAGAGGGAGCGTGAGATCTCCCCATCTTCCGCTGGAGGGGGTGGGCTGGGTCTCTCCTCCAGCAGCAGCCCGGCAATGCGGCCCCATCTGGGTGTCCATGCCGGTGGCGGTGACCAGGGCGGTGGCCCGCCCCGCCGTGACCAGTGTGCCGGAGATCACCATGTTGGTCCAGTCTCCCAGGGGGGCGTCCTCCGGCAGCGGCCCACCCGCCGCCTTCTCCACGGGCACCGACTCCCCAGTCATTGCGCTCTCGTCACAGCGCAGTCCCGCCGCCTCCAGCAGGCGGGCGTCCGCAGGCACCAGGTCCCCCGCCTCCAGCAGGATCACGTCCCCCGGCACCAGCTCCGCCGCCTCCACCCGGACGGGCGCGCCCCCCCGCAGGGCGGTGGCGTGGGGGGAGGTCATCTTCCGCAGCTCCTCCAGGGCCCGGTGGGCGTGGTCCTCCTGGGAGATGGAGATGATGTTGTTCACCACCACGATGACCAGGATGATGGCCGCGTCCAGCCAGTCCTCCCCCCGCTGACCCACAGAGACAGCCCCGCCGCCGCCCAGCAGCACCAAAATCATAGGGTCCTTCATCTGGGCCATCACCCGGGAGAGCAGCCCCGGCCGCCTGGGGGCTCCAGCTGATTCGGCCCGTACCGGGCCAGCCGCTCCTCCGCCTGCCGCCGGGTCAGTCCCCGGGCCGCGCGTCCAGTTCCTGAAAAGATCGGCCTGCGGCCGGCTGTGCCAACTGTCCATGACCTCACGCTCCCTTCCTTTGTACCGCTCAGTATAGACCCCGGCCTGTCCATTTTTTGCAGAATCCAGGGGGCTGGGACAGGCTTTTTCCCGACAAGGCTTGACAAGTTCCTCCTACATATGTAGAATCATCTCAGAAATTCTACATGTGTAGGAGGGGTCTTTATGTGGAAGCTGACGGACAGCGAGTGGAAGGTGCTGGAGGCCCTCTGGGCCGGCGGGCCCCAGCATCTGGGGCAGATCCTGGGCGCCCTGGCGCCGGAGACCGGCTGGAGCCGCACCACCGTGCACACCTACCTCACCCGGATGGCCGCTAAGGGGCTGGTATCCATGGACCAGTCCTCCCCCCGGCGGTACGCCGCCATCCCCAGCCGGGAGACGTGCGCCGCCCGGGAGCGGCGGGATCTGGTGGACCGGGTCTATGACGGCTCGGCGGGCCAACTGGTGGCCGCCTTTGTGAAGGACGGCAGCCTCTCCCCCAGGAGCGGGAGGAGCTGCGCCGCCTGCTGGACGAGATGGAGGTGTAGCCGTGTTCGATCTCTGGTCCTTCCTCCATCAGACGGCGGCGGCCAGCATGGCCGCCCTTTCGTGCTCGTGCTCCAGCACATCTTCCGGGACAAGCTCTCCCCCAGTGGCAGTACGCGGTCTGGATGGTTGTGGTGCTCCGGCTGATCCTGCCGGTGGGCTGGCTGGGCCGCTCTGCCATAGCCGACCTGACGGGGCTGGGCGAGGCCCTGCGGACTTGGGTCGAGCTGGGGCTGGACTCCGCCTGGTCCTCCCCCTGGACCCCCTCCCTGCCCCTGGCGGGCATCCCCATCCCCCCGGCGGGCGGACTGCCCCGCTCTGTCACTGACTGGCTGTTCCTCCTCTATCTGGCGGGGGTCCTCCTGTCCGCCCTGTGGCTGGCGGCGGGCGGGCTGCGGCTGCGCCGCTCCCTGGGGAGGCCGTGCCGGTGGCCGGAGCCCGGCTGGAGGCCGTCGCCGCCCTGGCGGAGCGCTTCGGTCTGTCCATGCCCCGGCGGGTGGTGGAGAGCCGCGCCGCCTCCACCCCCTTCCTGGTGGGGGTGGTCCGTCCGGTGCTGGTGCTCCCCATGGGCTGGGCCCCGGACCGCAAGGTGATCCTTCACGAGCTGATCCATTTGAAACAGCGGGACGTGGCCGCCGGGTGGGTCACCGCCCTGTTCCGGTGCGTCCACTGGTGCAACCCCTTCCTGTGGCGCATCTTTGACCGCATCGACAACCAGCGGGAGCAGCGCTGTGACCAGCTGGTGCTGGAGCGGCTGGAGGGGAGGACCGCCGGGACTACGGCCGGGTCCTGCTGTCCATGGCGGATGACGGCCGGCGCCGCTTCCCCGGCGCCACCACCATGGCCAACGGAGGACAGAACATCAAGGCACGCATCCAGGCCATCACCCGGTTCAAGGCCTTTCCCCGGGGAATGGGACTGGTCTCCGTCTGCATGGTGGTGACGCTGACCCTCTCCCCTGGTAGTGGGCCTGCCGGTCTCCGCCGCCGATCCCCTCCCCGGCGCTGTCCGCCTGCTGGGCCCCGTGGGCAGTCTCTCCTACGCCCTGTCCCACCGGCCCGCCACCGTAGGGGGCGCCCTGGACGCATACAGCAAGGGCATCTACGCCCAGTATCACGACGTTCAGGACTGTTACGCCTACCAGGCCATGACCCTCCCCAGGAGCAGCTCCCCGACCTGGTGGAGGAGTGGCGGCAGACGGACCGGGCGAGCTGGAGCGTGCTCCCGGGGACCGATCCCCGATCGGCGTCCTACCGCACCGGCCCCATCTTCCGGGGACTCTCCTATGATGGGGAGGGGGGTTACTGGACCCAGATGTACTTCTTCCGGGACGAGGGCGGGCCGCGGGAGGGCACTGAGCGCTCCATCGGCTACCGCCGCCACCCCTCCACCTCCAGCGCCGGGAGGACGGCACCTGGACGGTCTCGCCCCTGTCGGCAGCATCCGGGCTGCTGGATGAGCTGGAGGACTCCTTCTATTCTGCTCCCACAGACCACATCCCCTTCCCCTGCCCAGGAGCCCCCGGTCTTTACCTGGCGTGGGGAGGCGGACGGAGTAAAATTGGAACTGTGGCCCGAGGCGGAGCTCCGGGTTCAGTCTGCCTATATAGAGGGCTATGAGGTCAAGGACCTGCATCTCAATGAATTTGGGGCCTCTATCCACACCGACGCGCCAGACCTGGACGCCCAGTTCACCAGTGTGGAGGGCATCATGCGGATCTGCCTCACCAACACCACCGGAACACACAAGTCCCTGACACTGAATGTGACCCAAAACTGGGGAGAGAGAGCCGCTCTGCCTTGGATGGGCCCGCTTCCCAGGAAGGCTCCAGCCCCGGCTTTTTGTCCAGCATGTTCTGGGGACAGCCTAGGGACAGCAACTATACCGGATATGATGTAGTGGAGCTGGGGCTGGAGCTGGCGCCCGGTGAGACCCAGATCCTCTATTACGGCGGCCGCGGCAAGGGGTATGCCAACCGCATCCCCGCCGCGGACTGCGTCATGGCGGACTGGCTGGAGGCCGTCTATACGGACAGCCAGGGGAACGAGGTCCCCATCCCACTGGAGCGGGAGGTGCATCTGGATTGAACTCAAAAACTGATCCGCGGGGTCCAGTACGCCGCCTGGGCCTACTTCTTCCTCTATCTGGACATCAACCTTAACCGCTTCTCCCTCCTCCCCAATGCGGTGGGGTGGTATCTGCTGAGCCGGGCCGTCACCACCCTGGAGGAGGAACATCCAGACCTGCGGCTCCTGGGCCCCCTCACCTTCCCCCTGGGTCTCTGGGCGCTGAAGCAGTATGCCTTCCTCCTCCCAGCCTGGGACCTGTCCCAGTTCTCCTGGCTGCTGAGCTGGCTGGCGCTGGCGGTGGAGCTCACCACCCTGTATTTCCACTTCCAGTTCCTCACAGACCTGGCAGACATCGCCGCCCGCCACGCCGGAGAGACGGGCCGTGACTTCTCCCCCGCCCTGCTCCGGGCCCGCACGGTGGTCACCGTCCTCTCCACCGCCGCCTCCGTCCTGTTTTACCTGGGGGTGGACAGCTCCGGCCCCCTGAGTTCCTTCTCCATCGCGCTGACCCTGTTCCTGCTGGTGGTGCTGGTGGTCCAGATCCTATGCACCACCGTTCTCCTGTTTCGCTTCTCCTCCGCTCTCCGGCGGGCAGGCCCCGTTTTGCCGGAGGGCCCCGGTATATAAAAACCTCCGCCCTGCCCCCACATGGGGGCAGGGCGGAGGTTTTATACGCTGTGAAGGGTCTCAGTTCTGCGCGCTGCCGCTGGCGGCGGGGGCGCTGGCGGAGGCGGAGGCGTCCTCCTGGGCGCTCAGCTCCTCCATCCGGGTGCTCACCGCCTGCCGCAGGGCGGTGACCGTCTCATAGAAGGCGGGCACGTCCAGCTGGTCAAAGGCATCGTTGGTAACGATCTCATGCTCATCCAGCCAGCCCTGCTGGAGCTGGGTCATCTTCTCCTGCACAAAGTCCGCCTGATAGTCGGCCGGCTCCACCTCCAGGGGAAGGCGCAGGATGATGTGGTAGCCGTAATCGCTCTCCACGATGTCACTGATCTCGCCGGGCTCCAGGGCCAGGGACGCCTCCTCGAACTCGGGGACCATCTGACCTGCCTCCACGGCCTGATAGCCGTCCGGGTTGGTGGCCAGTCCGGTGTCCTCGCTGTAATCGTTCATCAGCTGGTCGAACAGGGCGGCGGGGTCGCTGCTCTCCCGCAGCTGGCGGAGCAGATCCTCCGCCTGAGCCTTCTTCTCCGCCGCGGCAGCCTCGTCCAGGGGCTCTCCGGTCTCCGGGTCCTGGGTCAGCAGCAGGATGTGCTTGACGGAGTACAGCTTCCGGTCGTTCTGGATGTAGGAGAGCAGGTCGGCGTCGGTGGGCTTCATGGTGCCGTTCTCTCCAAAATACTTATCCTGAAGCTGGCCGTTCAGGTCCTCGCTCTCACACAGCTGGGTGTAGAGCTCAGGAGTCAGGGATACTGCCACAGGTACATGGCCATCACGTCCTCGCCCCCCATGGCCTCAGTCATAGTGGCCAGCTGATCGGCAAAGGTGTCCTGGAAGTCCTGGGACAGGGTCACGCCCTCCTCCTCCGCTATCCCGGGGATCAGGGCGTACAGGGCCGCAGTCCTCAGCGCGTTGTCCAAAGTCCCCTGGGTCAGGGTGACGCCGGAGGCGTCCTCCGTATCCCAGGGCAGCTCGGTGATGCCGAAATAGGTGCTGTAATAACTGAGCATGCTGTCGGCGCTGTACGCCACCCCCCCGGATCTCCAGATCCCGCATGGCGATCTTGAAGCCGGAGCCAAACTCCGCAAAGTCCCGGATGGCAGCCAGCCGCTTGGCCGCCACCTCGGTGAGCACCTTGCCCCGGCGGTAGGTGAGATAGGCCGACGCCCGGCGGGTGGAGCGGCCCACCCGGCCCCGGATCTGGTGGAGCTGGGCCAGCCCCATTTTGTCCGCGTCCTCGATGATGAGGGTGTTTACGTTGGAGATGTCGATGCCCGTCTCGATGATGGTGGTGCACACCAGCACGTTGATCTCCCCGTCGGTCATCCGGCTCATGACGTCGTTGAGCTCCTCCTGGCTCATCTTCCCGTGGGCCACTGCCACCGCCGCATCCTCCCCAGCATGGCCTGGATGCGGCTGGCGGTGCGGTCGATGGTCTCCACCCGGTTGTGGAGGTAGTAGACCTGGCCGCCCCGCTCCAGCTCCCGGCGCATGGCGTCGGAGAGCACCCCCCAGTCGTGCTCCAGCACATAGGTCTGCACCGGCTGGCGGTCCGAGGGGGGCTCCTCCAGGGTGGACATGTCCCGGATGCCGGAGAGGGCCATGTTCAGCGTCCGGGGGAATGGGGGTGGCGGACAGGGTCAGCACGTCCACCTGACGGAAGTTCTCCTTCAGCTTCTCCTTGTGCTGGACACGGAAGCGCTGCTCCTCGTCCACCACCAGCAGACCCAGGTCCTTGAAGCTCACGTCCCGGTTGAACAGCCGGTGGGTGCCGATGAGAATATCCACCTCCCCGTCTGGCCACCTTGCGCAGCGTCTCCTTCATCTGGGCGGGGGTACGGAAGCGGGAGACCACGTCGATGGTCACCGGATATTTGGCAAAGCGCCGCAGGGCGTTGAGATAGTGCTGCCGGCGAGTACCGTGGTGGGCACCAGGACAGCGGCCTGCTTGCCGTCCAGCACGCACTTCATCATGGCCCGGAAGGCCACCTCCGTCTTGCCGTAGCCCACGTCGCCGCACAGAAGCCGGTCCATGGGGACGGGGCGCTCCATGTCCCGCTTGATCTCCCCGATGCACCGCAGCTGGTCCTCCGTCTCCGCGTACTCGAACTCCTCCTCAATTCCCGCTGCCAGGGGAGTCGGGAGAGAAGGCAAGCCGGGCTGCCGCTGCCGCTCGGCATAGAGCTGGATCAGGCCCTTTGGCCAGATCCTTCACCGCCTTTTTGGCCTTGCTCTTGGCCTTCTCCCAGTCGCCGCCCCCCAGGCGGGAGCAGCTTTTGGTCTCCGCCGCGTCCTCGCCCCCGCCGATATACTTGCTCACCAGGTCCAGCTGGGTGGCGGGGACATACAGCACGTCGGTGCCGGCGTAGGTGATCTTTACATAGTCCTTCTCCACGCCGTCGGCGGGCATCTTCACCATGCCCACATAGCGGCCCACCCCGTGGTGCTCGTGGACCACCAGGTCCCCGGGGGACAGGTCGGCGTAGGACTTCAGCTTCTCCCGGTTGGTGGCCGCCTTCCGGGGCCGGGGCTTTTTCAGTGCCGCCCCCTGTCCCTCGGTGAGTACCGCCAGACGGGCCTCCGGGTACTCCATCGGTCTCCCCCCGGCCCAGGGAGGGTCTGGGGCTGGAACTCCACCGCCGCCCGGAGGCCCTGCTCCCGCAGCAGCGTCTGGAGATTCAGGGCCCTCTGTTCGCTGGACACCAGCACCAGGGTGCCCAGGCCGGAGCGCTGGTAGTGGTCCAGGTCGGAGACCGCCGTCTCCAGGCTGGCGCCAAAGGAGGGCAGCTGCTTGGCCGTCACCGACAGCAGGCAGCCGGGGGGCACCGGATAAGCCGACAGAGTGAAGGAGTCCAGATAGGCCGTCGGCCAGTCGGACAGCCGGGCGTTGAGCTCCGGGAAGGTGCGGGACAGTACGGCGCAGGAGCCGTCCAGCTCCCCCCGCTCCATCAGGGACTTGGCATCCTCCTCCAGCTGCCACTGGTAGGTCTTGGCCCGCTCCCCCACCCGGCTGCTCTCAGAAAAGAGCACACAGGCGTCCGGCGGCAGGTAGTCGGCCGCCGTGGCCAGCTGGGGATAGATCAGCGCCAGATAGCGGTCCGTGGCGGGGAAGCTCCGCCCCTGCTCCAGCGCCTCCCGGTCCTGCCGCAGAGTCTGGGCCAGCTCATGCCGCCCCGCCTTCTCCGCCCCTGCGGCCAGCTTCTCCAGCCGGGCTGCCAGCCCCGCCGTCCCTCCGGGCGCCAGATGGGGCAGCGCCTCCGCCGCCGGCAGCAGCACCGCCCGCTCCACGTTCTCCGTCCGGCGCTGGGTGGCGGGGTCGAACAGCCCCATAGCATCCAGCTCGTCTCCGAAGAACTCCGCCCGCACGGGCTGCTCCATCCCTGGGGAGTAGACATCAAGATCCCGCCCCGCAGGGCAAACTGTCCACGCCTTCCACCTGGTCGCACCGGCTGTACCCGGCGGCGGTCAGTGTCTCAGCCAGCTGGTTCAGGTCATAGCTCCCCCCGGTCCGCAGCTCCGCCCAGGCCCGGTCCAGCTCCTCCGGGGGCAGGGTCCGCTGAAGCAGTCCCTCCACCGCCGCCACCAGCAGGGGCACCTCCCCCGCCGCCATGGCCCGCATCAGGGCCAGCCGCCGGTGCCCACTGGCGGGAGACAGTGGCCGCGTTGTGAAAGATGTAGGACCGGGGGCGAGCACCGGCACCCGCTGCCCCGTCAGGGACTCCAGATCCCGGGCCAGCCGCTCCCCTTCCCCCTCGTCGGCGCACACCAGCACCACCGGCCGGCCGGTGCGGGCGTAGACCCCGGCGGCAAAGTGGGCCCGGTGGACCGCCGACAGCCCGGACAGGGCCACGGGACAGCGGCCGCTGTCCATAGCGGCCAGCAGTTGGCCGAACTCCGGCACATTGTTCAAGATGTCGTTCAAAAGTTTCATAGCGGCCACCAAATAGAAAAATATGGAAATTACAAACGCGACAAAGCCCCCCGTTCCCGACTTTAGGGAGGGGGTCATTTTCCAACAGTATATCGCCTTTTCTCCGGTCCGTCAAGGAAATTCCCGGGGATTTCCGCCCCCGGTCTCCATTCAGGGGCGGGTCCGGGCCCCCCTACGTGATGCCTTCGGTCTCTGCGTAGGGCGCGCTTGCGCGCCCGCCGGCCGCCCCCTGCGGGCGGAACCCTTT
>VOFB01002167.1_pt1 | contig 26002 bp, 39 predicted proteins | sample 5384141 | NCBI WGS metagenome assembly VOFB01 (sample SAMN12384721, study PRJNA508395) | human gut metagenome | isolation source: healthy gut A | host: Homo sapiens | reverse complement strand
CCGAAAGAACTTGCAGCACATTGCATGGAGGATATTGACAAAGAATTTGTAAATCAGGTGAAAGAGCGGTGTGATTTGATTGTTGCAAATAAGAATTTTGGATGTGGTTCTTCAAGAGAACATGCTCCTATTGCAATCAAGGCGGCGGGCGTAAGCTGTGTCATAGCAGAAACATTTGCAAGAATATTTTATCGGAATGCAATTAATATCGGATTGCCGATCATTGAGTGTACCTGCGGCAGCAAAAGGCATTGAAGCAGGATGAAGTGGAAGTGGATTTTGATACCGGAGTGATCACCAATGTGACGAAGGGAACGACATTCCAGGGACAGCCATTCCCGTGAATTTATGCAAAAAGATCATTAAGGCAGAAGGGCTTGTCAACTACATCAATCAGAAATAGACTGCAAAGAATCTAAGTAGGTAAGGTATTTTTTTGAAATTTTGATTTTGGTATAGAGCTCTGCATATTCTTTTGCAGAGAGCTCTTCTACATAATTTTCAGGAAAATTCTTTGCAATACCGTGACGTTTTTGCAAGGTCTACCGCCTTATTATAAGCAACAGCCGCTTTGACGGATGTTGAATAAGAACCGATGATATAATTGCCATTGATATGGATACTGGGCTTTAAAACGTACCATTCCGTTTTGGACATGGCGGATGACTCCATGGTAGGAGTTTAAAAGAATTACGTTAGAATAGCGCAGATCGGTAGAATCACCGTTAGCAAAGGTAAAATCCTGCCCGGAACACCATGGCTTGGGATGCCGTAGCGGGAAAAGATGCTGGTCTGCATTCCATATTCATTGACAAATAAACGTCCGCCCCGGCGTAAGATCTTATGCTGGGAATAGAAAAAAAGGTCGTCAATATCAATTTATATTCCTCATTTTTACTAAAGTAATAGGAAAAATAGTTACGGCGCAGATAAATTGGTGTTTTAATGTACATGCCATTATCGCGAAGTTACAGAGAAACTACAATTTTTTCAAAAGAAAGGAATTGGGAAGAAAAGAGTGCAGTCTCTAAAGAGATCCCGCTATCATGGAGCAGAGAATCTGCCTGGGAATAGGCATTGTGGGCAAGGGATTCCTCTGTGTAGCTGCCAAGGCTGATATGTTTGTTTTTATAATGGATGCCGGCACGGAAATATGGGGTGCCGTCTTTTCGTTTTGCCGGATATACGCCTGGTAACATGGGAACTCCTTGTGTGTGTGGGATTTGATATGCTTAGGTTTGCTACGCATGATGACTCACTTGCACTCATTATATCATGTGCAAAAACAGCACATGATCAACATTCGTCGCTCACCGAATGTGCAAGCACATTCTTTTCGTTTGCACTCATTACATCGTGAGTAAAGCTCACTCAGTAATTTCGTCGTTCGTCAATCATGCAAGCATGTTGCCTCACTTGCACTCATTATATCACACATAATCGCATATTGACAGTCGATATTCCTTTCATTATAATGAAAATCAGTAAGAAAATAGAACAACAGGAAAGAGGATAAGAAGATGGATTTGTTATATTCAAGTACAAAAATGGTGAAGAAAAAAGTAACTGCATCCAAGGCAATTTTAAAGGGACTTGCAGATGATGGCGGATTATTTGTGCCAGAGTCGATCCCAAAGCTGGATGTCACAATCGAAGAGTTAGAAGATGTCTTATCAGGAGACAGCATATGCGGTCATGAAGCTCTTTTTTACCGACTTTACCGAAGAAGAGTTAAAGAACTGTATCAATAAGGCATATGACAGCAAATTTGACACAGAAGAGATCGCGCCGTTAGTAGAGGCAGATGGAGCATATTATTTAGAACTTTTTTCCATGGGGCAACCATTGCATTCAAAGGACATGGCATTGTCAATCCTTCCTCATTTACTGACAACAGCAGCAAAGAAAAATCAGGTAAATAATGAGATCGTGATCTTAACAGCAACTTCCGGAGACACAGGAAAAGCAGCATTGGCAGGATTTGCAGATGTAGAGGGAACGAAGATCGTTGTCTTTTATCCCAAAGACGGAGTCAGCCCGATCCAGAAGCAGCAGATGGTGACCCAGAAAGGGGATAACACCTATGTAGTCGGCATCAATGGCAACTTTGACCAGGCACAGACCGGTGTGAAAAAGATGTTCTCTGACAAAGAGTTAGCAAAAAGAGTTAGATGCTGCAGGATATCAGTTTTCTTCTGCAAACTCCATCAATATCGGAAGATTCATACCGCAGATCACATATTATGTATATGCTTATGCAAAATTATATGCAAATGGAAAAATTGCAAAAGATGAGAAAATCAACATCGTAGTACCGACCGGAAACTTTGGAAATATCTTATCTGCATTTTATGCAAAAATATGGGACTTCCGGTTGCAAAATTAATCTGTGCATCCAATGAGAATAAAGTACTCTATGATTTCTTTGAAACCGGGAAAATATGACAAGAATCGTGAGTTTATCCTGACATCCTCTCCATCTATGGATATATTGATCTCTTCAAACTTAGAGCGTCTGATCTACTGGGCAGCCGGAAATGATGCAAAAAGAAAAATGTAAATTTATGACTGCACTGACAAAAGAAGGTGTCTATGAGATCACACCGCAGATGCAGGGAAAAATTAAAAAGATTTCTATGGAAATTATGCAAGTGAAGAGGAGACCGCAGAGGCAATCCGTTACACTTTATGAAAAAAACCGGATATATTTTAGATACACATACAGCAGTTGCATCAAGTGTATATGGAAAATATAAAGCAGAGACAAAGGATGACCAGACCACAACTGTCATTGCATCTACAGCAAGTCCGTTCAAATTCAGCAGAAGCGTTATGGATGCGATCGTCCAAAATACGATACAATGGAAGAGTTTGAACTGATCGATGAATTATCCAAGATCGGCAATGTAAAATACCGAATGCGATCGAAGAGATCCGCAATGCACCGATACGTCATAAGGCAACCTGTGAAGTGGATAAGATGCCAAGGGTCGTTAAAGAATTTCTTGGTATGTAATTCAGAAATATAAAAATATAAGCAGAAGCATTGAGATGTAAGATACAGCAATGTCCTGTGTAAAAGTATTGAACAGGAATGTCCTGTGCTTGAGAAGAACTGCAATAAGATAAGGTTTCAAACAAAGAACTCCGGTTGGTACGGAGTTCTTTGTTTTGTAGTATGTAGAATTATGTAAGTCAATTTGGAAAATCCTATCTTAAAAATCTGAACGTTTCATTATTTAGATTTAGAAATATAGAAGATAAAAATTCAATGTTCCAAACGGATAGATTACCGGAAGGATGAAATGCTCGTCCTCAAAGGTCAGTAAACAATCAGTATGAACCTCAGGCGGTAAAAAGCTGAAGCTCGGTAGAATAAGTATTTGACATATTTACATTGAATAATCCGTTGTGAAGATTTAAGAAATCTTCTAGGGAAGCTTTATAGTCATCAAATTCTGTAAAGCTGTCATTTGCGTAACGGGATGCAAATTCAATCGCAGCCACTTCCGTGGTGTCTAAATAAGAGCTTACCGTGAAAGCACCATCGATATTCTGGTTTTACACAGTAAACAGCAGGATACTCTTTGCATGGAAGCGGAGAGAGGATGGTAAAATCATTGCCGATAAAACGGATCAGATTTGTAATTAAAAGCTGTAAATATTCTACTAAACGTTTCGACTGTAATTCGTCAATATAATCACCCAGTCCGTGGATCATCTCATCGAATTTTTTCTTCTGGAAATCCGTAAGATCCCCTAAGTTGTAAATCTGATTGTCAGACTGATATTCGATCGAGAATATTTTCAAACTGTGTATTGGTCAGGATTCCCTTCTCGATCAAAGCCTTTCCAAGAAGCAGATAGTCCGGTTTCTGAGCCTCTAAAAGAGCATTGACCTGTTCTTCTGTCAGATAACCTTCTTCAATGGCAAGTTCTCCGAATTTCTTATCCTGATGTGTCTGCATGATAATGATATTATATACCTCGCCAGCTGTCATATATCCTTCATGGATCGCAAGAGTACCCAGTTTTAAATGAACCTTAGACTGCTCCTGTAAAGCATCTAAAAAAGCTGTTCTGTGGTAATGATGTCTTTTTCCAAAAGATAGTTGCCAAAAATTGTGTATACATAGCTTATCTCCCTTCAAATCGAATCTTAATAATATTCTCCACCTGTTCTGCATTTAAAGGTTTCTGAACAAAGTCCTTTGCACCTGCTTCGATTGCCTGTTTTTAACTGATGCTGTGTTCCGACAGAAGATACGATCACAATATCTGCGGAAGCGTCAAATTCACAGATTTCCTGTACAGCAGCAATGCCGTCTTTAACAGGCATTACGATATCTAAAAATACGAGATCGGTTTTTCGGCTTTATATTGTCGATCGCTTCCTGACCGTTCGCTGCATCAATAAAGTTCTTAGCACCGAAAGAAGTCAGCACATCCTTTTAGCTGTTTTCTGGCAAGAATAGAATCATCACCAACTAATATTTTTGCGTTTTCAAGTAACATACACGAAACCCTCAATAATCTAATGTATTTATTTTTATTTTACACTAATTACCGGTATGATTCAATCGTTATTTTTTGTGACATTTGACGAATATCGACGAAAATTACCGAAAATAACAAAAAAGTAAATTGCAAAACAGGATAAGAATGATATAATGAGTGCAAGCGAGTCAACATGCTTGCATGATGGACATTTGCAAAATAACAGGAGAAAAGAGGAAAACATGGAATCAATTAATTTTCTGATGATTTTTGATATTGTAATTTTAGGATATGGATTTTTTAATTGTACGGGGAGCGTTACAGATGCATAAGACCAATGTGCCGGCAAGTATGTTGATCCCGGCAGAAGAGTTGACCGGCTGCAAAAGATCCGGTAGGATTTTGTGAGAGGCGATGTATCAAAAGACTCTGGTATTTGGAATCCTTTGTATTGTCTATGGAGCGGTCTGCACGATCAATGAGTATGGTCTTGGCTCCATTAAACTATTGAATATCATTGCATTGACTGTTTTTATCATAGCGGTATTATGGTTCTGTAAGGAAATGAGAAGTGCCAGAGAAAAATATCTGAAATAAAATGTGGAGATCAGAAAGATAAAAATCCGAAAAAGAAGCAGAAAGAAAAAGGAAAGAGGGAATTCCTGAAAGTCAATAGTGACTTTGGGAATTCTCTTTCTGTTTTCATTAGGGCATAAGATGTCTGATCGTGAAAACAATCTTGTTAACGCTGATCCATAGGAATGAACTCCCTGTGGTCACAGACATTTTTATAGGCAGGACGCATGATCTTTGCCATTGTAAGATAATTCTTCTAAACGGTGAGCACTCCATCCGGCAATACGGGCGATCGCAAAAATAGGAGTGTAAAAAGCTCTAACGGAAGATCTAACATGCTGTAAGCGAATCCTGAGAAGAAATCCACATTTGGACTGACACCTTGTAAATTTTTTCTCTTCGGCAATGACTTTTGGTGCAAGGCGTTCTACTAAAGTGTAGAGTGCAAATTCCTCATTGAGTCCTTTTTTCCTGTGACAGTTCTTCTACGAAAGAGCGGAAGATCCTTGCACGAGGATCGGAAAGTGAGTATACTGCGTGACCCATACCATAGATCAGTCCGGCATGGTCAAATGCCTCTTTTTGTTCAAAAGTGCCCGCAGGTATGCTTCTACCTCAGCTTCATCGGTCCAGTCGTGTAAATGTTTTTTTCATATCATCAAACATTTTTACAACTTTGATATTCGCACCACCGTGTCTTGGACCTTTTAAAGAGCCGATGGCTGCTGCGATCGCAGAATAAGTATCGGTTCCCTGAAGAGGAGACGAGATGTGTGGTAAAAGTAGAGTTGTTACCACCGCCGTGTTCCATATGAAGGATCAGAGCAATGTCTAACAGCTTTGCTTCTAATGGTGTGTATTTGCTGTCAGGACGCAGTACATGCAGGATCGTCTCGGCAGTAGACTGTTCCGGCTGTGGAGCATGGATAAAAAGGCTGGCACCATCATGATAGTGGTTGTAAGCCTGATAGCCATAAACCGATAACAGCGGAAACAGACTGATGAGCTGAAGACACTGACGAAGAACATTCGGCAGTGTGATATCGTCTGCACGGTTATCATAAGAATACAGAGTCAGAACGCTTCTGGCGAGAGTATTCATCATATCCTTGCTCGGCGCTTTCATAATGATATCACGCACAAAACTCGTCGGCAGGGTACGGTATTCACTCAACAGTGCACAAAAAGCTCTGTAATTCTTCCTTTGTAGGCAGTTTTCAAAGAGCAACAGATAAGTACACTCTTCAAAACCGAAATGGCTGCTTTTGTCAATTCCTTTGATGATATCCTCTACATTGTAGCCCCGGTAGTAGAGACTTCCATCGGCAGGAACTGATTTTCCGTCTACAATCTTAGTGGAGCAGACATCAGAAATTTCTGTCAGACCAACAAGAACACCCTTACCATTCAGATCACGCAGACCGCGTTTTTACATCATATTTACCATATAACTCAGGGTCGTCGTAGCAGCCTCAGAACACTTTTTTTGAGAGCTCCATAATTTCAGGAGTTAATTCGCAAAAATTATTTGTAGTCATAGTTTCCCTCCTTTATGTTTCTGATATATCATAACATTCTATGAATACCGACACAAGAAAAATTCCACGATTTCAAACTTTTTTTAAGAAAAATTTACGATTATTTTATAAATATGCAGACAGTATCTGATAAAATTATGGTATACTCAGAGGGAAAAGCGTGTCTGTATTTTACGGGCAGAAAGGCAAAGTGAGGAGGGTAGGGTAGTACATGAGTGAAGTGCAGGATCAAAACTTAAATTCAGATCATTTGGATTTAAAGCATTTAGATAAAAACAGAAGAACTGTTAGTAAAAAAGCAGGAGAAGCCAAAGAATATTCCTATTCTCCATATTCAGGTTTCCGGGTCGGAGCGGCACTCCTTACAAAGAGTGGCAGGATCTATACCGGGTGTAACATAGAAAATGCTGCCTATACTCCAACAAACTGTGCAGAGCGGACAGCAGTCTTTAAAGCAGTGTCCGAAGGCGAGCGGGAATTTAGGGCGATCGCAGTCTGCGGGGACGCGGAAGAATACCTTGCACCCTGTGGAGTATGCCGTCAGGTATTGTTAGAATTTACAGAGCCTGAGAAGTTCGTCGTGCTGATGGCAGCAAAGAGCGGTGAATACAGGAAAATGACCTTAGCAGAACTGTTACCGGCATCATTTTCGAAGAGTGCAACAAGAGACTTTTCGTAGTTGATGCATTCTGCGGTGCTAACAAAGATACCCGTATGGCAATCCGTTTCATCGTTGAGGTTGCTTGGCAGGCACACTTTGTAACAAACATGTTCATCCAGCCTACAGAAGAAGAACTGAAAGACTTCGAGCCGGATTTCGTTGTTTACAATGCTTCTAAGGCTAAAGTTGAAAACTACAAAGAGTTAGGCTTAAACTCTGAGACAGCAGTTATGTTCAACATCACAAGCCGTGAGCAGGTTATCGTTAACACATGGTACGGCGGAGAGATGAAGAAAGGTATGTTCTCTATGATGAACTACTTCTTACCATTAAAAGGTATGGCTTCTATGCACTGCTCAGCTAACACAGACTTAAATGGTGAGAACACAGCTATCTTCTTCGGACTTTCCGGAACAGGTAAAACTACACTTTCCACAGATCCAAAACGTCTCCTGATCGGTGATGACGAGCACGGCTGGGATGACAACGGTGTATTCAACTTCGAGGGTGGATGCTACGCAAAAGTTATCAACCTTGATAAAGATTCCGAACCAGATATCTACAATGCAATCAGACGTGACGCACTCTTAGAGAACGTTACATTAGATGAGAACGGAAAAATCGACTTCGCTGATAAGAGCGTAACAGAGAACACACGTGTGTCTTACCCGATCAACCATATTCAGAATATTGTACGTCCAATCTCTTCTGCACCAGCTGCTAAGAATGTAATCTTCTTATCTGCAGATGCATTCGGCGTACTTCCTCCAGTTTCAATTCTGACACCGGAACAGACACAGTACTACTTCTTATCTGGATTTACAGCAAAACTTGCAGGTACAGAGCGTGGAATTACAGAACCTACACCAACATTCTCGGCTTGCTTCGGACAGGCTTTCTTAGAGCTTCATCCAACAAAATATGCAGAAGAACTTGTTAAGAAAATGGAAAAGAGCGGAGCAAAAGCTTACCTCGTAAATACAGGATGGAACGGAACTGGAAAACGTATCTCCATCAAAGATACACGTGGTATCATCGATGCTATCTTAAACGGAGACATCAAGACAGCTCCTACAAAGACAATCCCATACTTCAACTTTGAAGTTCCTACAGAGCTTCCAGGCGTTGATCCAGCGATCCTTGATCCTCGTGATACTTACGCTGACGCTTCTGAGTGGGAAGTAAAAGCAAAAGACTTAGCTGCAAGATTCGTTAAGAACTTCGCAAAATACGAAGGAAACGAAGCTGGTAAAGCATTAGTTGCTGCTGGTCCTCAGGCTTAATGATCTGTTAATATCCATTAATTTGTTTTTTAGCTTAAAAGAAACCGGATGTCACATTGCATCCGGTTTCTTTATTACACATATTTGGAGTTCTATCATGTTAAAGAAGTTCATTAAATACGTCTCTCAAAATATGCTTGGTATGGTAGGTATGTCTGTTTATATTCTTGCAGACACCTACTTTATTTCTGTAGCGGTGGGTGCCGACGGTATCACTGCCCTAAATCTGGTTCTGCCAATTTATAATATTATTTTTGCGATCGGTGCGATGATGGGCGTTGGTTCTGCGATCCGTTTTGTTGTGGAACGCAATAAAAAAGCCCGGATGCGGATGGATATTTTTCCATGCGCTTGTGTGGGCTTTTATCATCAGTCTGTTTTTTATTTTTGTCGGTCTGTTTCTTCCGGATAAATTGATCTCACTGTTAGGCGGTGATGCCCAAATCGTTGCCACTGGGAAAAATTATACAAGAATTTTTATGTGCTTTGCTCCCTTTTTATGTGGAACTATATTTGTAATGCTTTTGTGCGAAATGATGGAAATCCTTCCATTGCGATGTCCGCAACTTTATTCAGCAGTCTGTTCAACATCGTGTTTGACTATATCCTGATGTTTCCACTGGGGCTTTCCATGGAGGGTGCTGCACTTGCAACCGCCTTCTCCCCGATCATCGGCATTGCGATCTGCTGTATCCATTTTCAATCAAAAAAGAGTACGATCCGCCTGAAACCGATCCTGCCTTCTTTCCGCAGACTGCTGTACTGCTGTCAGGTCGGCGTTTCCTCTTTCGTCGGTGAGATTTCTTCCGGAGTTATCACGGTCGTCTTTAATATGCTGATCCTCGGTCTTGCGGGAAACACCGGAGTGGCCGCCTACGGCGTCGTCGCCAACACCTCACTGGTCGCAGTTGCCCTCTTTAACGGCATTGCGCAAGGCTCGCAGCCGCTCATCAGTGAAGCTTACAGCAAGGGAAATCACAAGAATATAACCACCTATCTGAAAATGGCAGTCACGACCACCATCGGCGTTGCTGTCCTTCTGGTTGTCTGCATTTACCTTTACGCCCCTGCGATCACCGCTATATTTAACGGAGAGGGAAATCAGGTGCTTGCCTCCTACGCAGAAAACGGTTTAAGGTTATATTTCATTGGATTTCTCTTTGCCGGAATGAACATTATCGGAACTTCCATTTTAAGCTCGATAGAATCCGCAAAATATGCATTTTTTGCGTCCATCTCACGCGGATTTGTTGCGATCATCATTTTTGCATTCGTGCTGTCTGCACTGCTTGGATTAAATGGTGTATGGCTCGCTTTTCCCTGCTGCGGAGTTTGTGACGATGTTAATTACGTTGTATGGGCTGGTGAAGGCGATACGAAAATAATATCTCTGCTACAAAAAACACCGGGCTGCTTCTATTTGAAGCATCCCGGTATTTTTTGTAGCTTTTATAACGCCTTCTTAATCGCTTCCATCAGCTGCTCATAAGTTTCGTACGCTGGCCTCTAATTCAGGATTATCCTTTTTGATCTGTTCGGTACTTTTGAATAAAAAGACCAGCCTTGCTGGCTTTGATCATTCCAATATCATTATGGCTGTCTCCGCTTGCGATCGTCTCGAATCCAATCGACTGGAGTGCTTTTACTGTTGAATACTTGGAATTTTCTACTCTCATCCTGTAACCTGTAATCTCGCCGTTTTCTGCCACTTCCAGTGAATTGCAGAAAATAGTCGGCCATCCCAGCTTTTTTCATGAGTGGTGCTGCAAACTGTGTAAATGTATCACTGATGATGATCACCTGTGTCATGCTGCGCAGTTCATCTAAAAACTCTTTTGCCCCTGGCATCGGATCGATCTTTGCGATTGTTTCCTGAATTTCTTTCAGTCCAAGTCCATGCTCTTTTAAAATTCCGAGTCTCCATTTCATAAGCTTATCATAATCCGGCTCATCTCTTGTTGTTCTCTTTAATTCCGGGATTCCTGTCTCTTCTGCAAATGCAACCCAGATCTCCGGCACAAGAACGCCCTCAAGATCCAGACATACGATATTCATATCCATTTTTTCCCTCCTCAAAGTTGCTTCGTGTCATTGAAAAACAGTATATTGTCATTCTATTATATTTCGTGCTGCACTTCAAGAAGTGATTGTAACAAAGGTGCAAATTGCAATATCAAAAAGTCTTGCAATTTCTTCATCACTGCAGCTTATATTTTTTGATTGTCAATGGAAGCTATATGCGTCATAAGATTCCATAAGTATTTGAGCTGCCTCTGCATCGCTGACATCCACAATATCACTGACATCTATCCATTTGAAATGTGCCCGATGTTCGGAAGCTTGTTGTGCAACATAATAGCGCGCCGCATAAGTGCGATACTCATCCTCTGTCAGCTCTGTCCCATTGTAATCCTCATAACTTATCGTTGCTTCGTAATCCGGACCTTCATATGTTTCATATTCAATGGCGAGTTTTGTTTCTGTTACAACATCATCCACGATCGCCAGTGAGCTGACCCGGTAGATGTAACAGTCCGGTGACTCTTTCATAAAATCGTACACAATATAATTATAGCATCCTTTTCCATTTATGATATTAGAGTATACCGTCACATCACTTTCATCCGATACCGAATCCATAAGATCCGGCTGGGATTCATATTCTGAAAAAGTTGTATCCAGTTCTTTTAGTTTTCCATCCTTATCAACTTTGTAAAAACTGGTATAAGAAAAAATTCCCGTGCCGCCACAATGCGAAACCAAAAGTTCCACTTGTCCATCCATATCCAGATCTGCCAGCGTGAATTTATATTGTTCATTGGCAAAATCAATGTCAGCTTGCCCACTTGTCCCTGTTTTTTGTGCAAATACCTCAATCTGCTTTTGATGTCCATAGTGGCACCTGATATGCTGTCCAAATACTCTGCATAGTCTGTCCATACACCTTCCATATCAGAAAGCTTTTCTGTCAGATGCTGCTCGCTTACCGAAATTCTTCAAAAAAAGTATCCCTATAAAAAGGCGTGCCATTTTCTGTTTTCGCTTCGACTTTGTAGCTTTCCAGATTTGGATAATCCAGATACATCATATTGTCCGGATTTTCCTGTAAAAATATAACCGGCATATTCCATGAATCTCCGTCATTACTATATTGGAGCAGCAGTCAAAATATCCTTTTTTCCCATCCATATTCACATCTGAAAATTTGACGCCACTGACCTGCCCAAATGAATCCGATATTGCTGCCGTTATTTCCGGAAACTCATACATAATTTTATCGTTTTTCATCAATAAGAATTCCGGCTTATTTGAATTATCTTCTGGTGCAACTGATGTAAATGTTACCATTCCCCAGTCATCCAGCTGAATCTCAAATGTCTGATCCTCAATCACTCTCTGCTTGAGGCTTTGCATGTTCTGTCCCGGTGTCTCTGTAACCGCTTCCTGCCCACCGGACAATTCTTTTAACACTTCCGTTGATGCTTCTTTTGCATCCTTTGCTTCCTGCTTACAGCCTGCAAGAACAAATGATACTATTATGAGTCCGAATATGATGTTCTTTTTCATCTGACTGCCCCACCTTTTATCGTTTCTCGGTATCTATAACGTCATCTGACTTCTCTTCTCTTATTTTATCATACCTAATTCTTCTATGCATCTTTTTCTGTTTTTCTTCCATTTTGTATCCGATTCGAAAACCTACACATATTCTGCATTAGTATGATAAACTATCACTATAAAAAGCCATTCGGTGAAGAATAAGCTTCGCCTTGGATGGGATACAAAATTTAATGAGGGGGCATCCATGCAAAAGAGAACCGAAAATATTATGAAGCCTATGAAGATCGATATAAAACCGCTCATGAAAAGGGTGTCAGTTGGGAGCAAATGAAAAAATACTCCAATCGTTATGGATATTATTAATCGATATCACCTTCATCCTGAGCAGTCATTACTGGAAATTGGGTGCGGTGAAGGCAGAGACTCCGCCACCGTTTTAGAAAATGGCTTTCACCTTATGGCAACCGATATATCGCCTGAAGCAATAGACTATTGTAAGAAAAAATGCCTGATTTTGAATCAAAATTCATGGTTTTGGATTGTTTATCAAGTTATTTGAATGAAAAGTTTGATTTTATTTATTCAATTGCGGTTGTTCATATGTTCGTTTTAGATGAAGACAGGAACGGGTTTTATCAATTCATTCGTAGGCATTTGAAATCAGATGGAATTGCTCTTATTTGTTCGATGGGAGACGGAAATTATGAAATGCAAAGCGATATCAGCAACGCTTTTGAGATTCAGGAAAGAGAACATGAAACCGGAAAAATGATGGTTGCTGGAACTTCTTGCAGGATGGTTTCATTCAGTACTTTTTGAGAATGAGTTGCTGCGAAATGGGCTGAAAATCATTGAAAAAGGCATCACAAGTGCGATGCCAAATTTCAATAGCTTAATGTATGCTGTAGTTCAGTAGAGAGCCTATCGAAAAGCAAACCATCCATCCAAATGATATTGACTGCAACGAAAAAGTAGTTTCACTTCGATACACTCCCAAGGATGGAACCATTCTCCCCATCACCGTTTGCACAGAAGATGATTTGCAGGAAGCTCGGCAAACCGCGCTGTCCGTCATGTGATTTTTTGGAGTAGCGTATTGCATTGAATGCCTTGCTGTGGTGTTGATTTATTTCAAAAAAGAGCCAAGTAAAAAGGCATAGCCCACATTAAATGCCGTGTGGAATCTCCGGTTGCATAAAATTAACTTGACTATTATTGCAGATATATTTTTATAAATCTTTTCTCTTTCGAAACAGATATTCATCCAGCTGCTTTTTGATATCCTCCGGTATCTCCCTTGCAACCGGGCAGACTGCTGCATTTGCAAAACGGTTTGTAAATATTGCAAGGAAATCAATATCTTTCTGCAGCTGCTCCATGGACATGACCTCTTTCACATCATAACGGCAATGGATCGGTGCAACGGTTCCACCTGCAATACGTGCAAATGAAACTGCAGGGATGCCTTTGTCTGCAAACGGCGTGGAATCACTGGAATAGACACCTGTTTTGGATGCGACCGGAAAACCAACTTCCGCTGCCATGTAGCTGATATAATGAGAAAACTTCTCTTCTGCGGAAACACATGCGATAAATTTTCCCATATACGTTCCGATCATGTCCAAATTGATGTTCAATACAATTTTTTCAGTTCGGCTTCGTGATCTCTGACATATGCTTTAGAACCAAGCAGACCACGCTCCTCGCTTCCACAGAACATGAAACGCAGGCCGTAATTTAATTCTTTTTTCCTTCATCTGCTCCATGATTCCAAGAAGACCTGCACAGCCACTCATATTGTCATATGCACCATGGGAAAGTGACGTTGTATCATAGTGTGCACTTAATACGATCCATTCGTCTCTTTTTCCCGGAAGCTCAGCGATCACATTATGTGATTCTCCGTCATATTCTTTCTGCTTAATTTCTAATTTTATCTGCTTTGCACCATTTTTTCACGAGTTTTACCGCCTCGCTGGAGTGCAGCATTGCACAGAACACCTTCCGTTCCTCGCCGACAACTGCCTCACGGAGGTCTCTCTGGTCAATATCCGTCTGTGGATAATACATATTGCCATACTGGAAAAGAATCGCTTTTGCGCCTGCCTTCATCAGATCCTGATAGGTAAAAAATCCAATGCCCTGCGTATCCATGAGAACGATCTTATCCTTCGCACCTGCGATAGAAACCGCATCCGTTCCCGGCATATAGTATAATTCTCGCTCTACATTTCCGCTTCCGCAGCATGTAAATGCTTTCCATGTCAGTTCTTCCCCGTCTGCATATAAATGAGCATCTTCGATTTCGCCCATTGCGACACGGAATCCTTCCAGTCTTGCTGTAACCCCTGCCTTTTCACACTGCATTTTCAAATATTCTGCAACCTGTAACTCTTCTTTTTGTTCCGCTTGCATGCACGAAATCCGTATTGTCAAAAATCTGTTGTAAATTCATTGCTCTCTCCCTAATCACTTGTATTATAAATATTTTCGTGTTCTGCTAACATTCATCTGTTTCCATCAGATTTATCCTTGTAAAAAATTCTGTCTCATTTTCATGATGGATATATGCCCCGTTTTTCATCTGAACACGAAGGCTTGCCGGATTATCCTTATTTACAGACATATAAACTTCGTGAATAGACCTCTGTCCTGCTTTCTCAAGCGTCAGCTTCAATCCCTTTAGTTGCATAACCTCTTCCTCTGTATTTTTCTGATATGCAATAACCTATATGTCCAGGTCCTTCTCTGAGAAAATCATTGAGACAATGTCTTAAACTAAATACTCCCACATATACATCTTCATCAACAAGCACGTATGTAGTATCCGGAACAAATCCTTCCGGCAGCTCCTTTCCTAATGACCAGTTTCTCTTTTTCTCGATCCATTCAAGAAACTGTTCATAGTTATAGCCATATACGCTATTCATATATCCGTTTTCATTTTCCGGAAAAGTCATATAAAGCTCATATGTTTTTCGATAGTCAGAATCCTGTACTCTTATTAATTCCATGGACAATCCTCCTTGTGTTTGTTCTGTCGGGCTTATTGAAGATGATATCACTCATATCTCGTCTGCCCTCTTGAAATTATTATTCAAAAGTATAATCATGGTATTTCTTCATGTCAATTGAAAATCATTTGATTTTTCATATATGCTCCAATCAGCTCTTATTTCCATGCAAAAAAAGAAAATGGGCGCCACAAAATGTGGCAACCCATTTTCTCTCTTTATATTCGTTGTGATCAGATTGTTCCTGTCACAGTTAAGGTTCCTGTTCCCGGTGTCACGATCCAGCTGCCGGTAGCCGGATCCTGCGTATAAGCTGCCGCAGGCGCCGTGATTCTTCCGGCTGTTGTTGCAAATAATCCGGTTGCTTCGTTGTATGTGTAATCTGTTCCGGCCGCAAGTGCTGTTCCATTATAGCTTACCGCTATGTTGGAAAGGATCGGATCAAACGTATCGATGATCTCTGCTGCTGTGGCTGCATCCGCCGCAGTATTTCCGGTGTTCTGAATGAGGAACGTATAGGTCAGCGTTCCATTTTCCGTTACCGGAACCGGGCTGATCGATTTCGTGATATTTAATAGCGGCTCATTATCTGTTACCACTGTCTCGGTCACCTCGATCGGTGTAATGCCTCCGCCTGTGATCGTTGCTGCATTTACAATATTTCCGGTTGCAGCCAGTGGTGCATACGGATTCACTTCTGCTTCATATACGATCACTGCATTGCCGCCTGCCGGTACTGTGATCCCATTTATCACAAGTGGCGGTCCGATTGTTACTGCAGGTGCCGGCTGCAATACACCATTGATATAATACTTCGCTGTTCCCTCCATATAATCCAGTGGAACAAGTGTTGTTGTATTATAAGGATATGCTCCCAGATTGTCTGTAATGGTAAGTCCTGTATACGCTAACGTTCCCGCATTTACAATACTGATCACATAGGTGATCGTATCGTTTTGTCTGTAAGTATTCCGCACTGCCTCCTTTGCGCGGATAAAACTTCCAGAATCTCACCGACTGCTATATTTGAATTGGCAATGGATCTTCCATAACGCAATTGTGCCTGGTTTGTAAAACGTGCCATATATTTTTCCCTTCCTGCTTTTTTTATTGTCCCTTTTAAGCAATGTGCTATATTCAGGTACACTTTAATATATGACAGTTTTTTTAATCGTTTCTCCTAACCGTGCTTTGCAGCTTTCTATTTTTCATTCTTTATTAAAATCAGGCGCAAAAAATATATTTTATGATCTTATGGCATCCTTCATCGATTTTACATATTCCGCAACATACTTCGGTGCATCTGTTCCATGTTTTTCCATCAGCTTGACAATAGCTGAACCGACGATCGCACCATCGGAAATGTCTGCCATTTTTTTTGCCTGCTCCGGTGTGGAAATACCAAATCCGATCGCACATGGCACCTTTGTATTTTCCCCTGACCACCTTCACGATAGAAGAAAGATCTGTCCTAATCTCACTCCGTGTACCTGTGACACCAAGGCTTGAAACGATGTAGATAAAGCCTTCTGCTTCCCTTTGCGATCATGGAGATCCGGTTTTCGGATGTAGGGGCGATCAGTGAGATCAGATCCACGCCATATTGCCTGCAGGTCGGCAGAAATTCTTCTTTTTCTTCAAATGGCAGATCCGGCAGAATAAGTCCGTCTATTCCGATGTCACGGCAGGTGGAGATGAATTTTTCTGCTCCATAAGAGAATACAACATTGGCATAGGTCATGAAGACCATCGGAACCTTCACATCACGTCGAAGTTCTTTTACAAATGCAAAAATCTTATCGGTCGTAATGCCACCACGCAATGCCCTTAAATTTGCACCCTGAATCACCGGTCCTTCTGCGGTAGGGTCAGAGAATGGAATCCCGAGTTCGATCAGATCCGCACCATTTTCCACGGCGGCACGGACTACTTTTGCGGTAGTTTCCAGATCCGGATCCCCGCAGGTTACAAATGCGATAAATGCCTTTCCATTTTCAAATGCTTTCTTTATGTTACTCATGGATATCCTCCCCTCTGTAGCGGGCAATGGCTGCGCAGTCCTTGTCGCCTCTGCCGGAAATAGTAATGACAATGATTTTATCCTTATCCACCGTCGGTGCAAGCTTCATTGCGTAAGCAACCGCATGTGCTGATTCAATGGCTGGAATGATCCCTTCCGTCTTTGCCAGATATTCAAAAGCATTGACCGCCTCATCATCTGTGACAGGAACATATTCTGCCCGTCCAATATCATGAAGATGCGCATGTTCAGGACCTACACCCGGATAATCAAGTCCTGCTGAGATTGAGTAAACAGGAGCGATCTGACCATCTTGATTCTGGCAGAAGTAAGATTTCATACCATGAAAAATACCGACTCTGCCTGTCGCGATCGTTGCTGCTGTTTCAAATGTATCTATACCTCTTCCTGCTGCCTCACAGCCGATCAGCCTTACACTTTCGTCTTCAATGAAGTGATAGAAGCTGCCGATCGCATTGGATCCTCCGCCTACGCAGGCGATCACAGCATCCGGAAGTCTGCCCTCCTTTACAAGCATCTGCTCTTTGATCTCTTTTGAAATAACCGCCTGGAAATCGCGGACGATCGTTGGAAATGGGTGTGGTCCCATCACCGATCCAAGGCAATAATGGGTATCACTAATCCGTGAAGTCCATTCACGCATGGCTTCGGATACGGCATCCTTTAATGTAGCCGTACCTGTTTTTACAGGAATGACTTCTGCTCCGAGAAGCCGCATACGGTATACATTGAGTGCCTGGCGGATGGTATCTTCCTCGCCCATGAAATACCACGCACTCCATGCCCATAAGTGCTGCTGCAGTTGCTGTGGCAACACCGTGCTGGCCTGCACCTGTTTCAGCGATCAGCCTTGTTTTCCCCATTTTCTTTGCCAGAAGTGCCTGACCGAGTACGTTATTGATCTTGTGTGCACCTGTGTGGTTTAAATCCTCACGCTTGAGATAAATTTTGGCACCTCCGAGATCTTTTGTCATTTTTGGGGCATAGTACAATCTGGATGGTCTGCCTGCATATTCATTAAAAAGCTCGGTCAGCTCTCTGTTAAATTCCGGATCATTTTTTTGTAATGGTTGTATGCTTCTTCCAGTTCAATAACTGCATTCATGAGTGTTTCAGGGATATACTGACCACCGTGAATGCCGAAGCGTCCGTTTGGATTCGTCATAATGTTTCTTCCTTTCTGACAGCGGCAACAAATGCCGCCATTTTTCTTTGTCTTTTCTTCTGTCCGTTTCTATGCCGGAGCTTACATCCACCGCAAAAGGATGAAGCTCTCTTACCGCTTTCCCCACATTTCCTGCAAAAAGTCCACCGGCAAGAAAATAAGGTCTGTCTATTTTTTTCAGGATATTCCAGTCAAATACCGTACCGGTTCCCGCACCGGAATCTAACAGGATATAATCGGCAGAGCATTGTCCTGCATCCGCTATCTCTTTTTCCGATTTCACCTGAAAAGCTTTGATGATCGGTTTCCCGGTGAGTTGTCTCAACCGCCTGATATACGCTTCATCCTCATCTCCGTGAAGCTGTGCAATATCAATAATGTTATCATTCAAAAGCTCTGCTATCTTTTCACAGCTTCATTGACGAACACACCAGCTGCCTGGATTTCACCGGAAAGCTGTTTTTTCAGTTCTGCCGCCTTTTCCGGTGTCACATAGCGTCTGCTTTTTGGAGCAAATACAAATCCGATGTATTCTGGTTTCAGTTCGTTGGCTGCTTCTATCTCTTCTATTCCGGACAGACCGCATAATTTTATTTTCGTCATATCACACCCCGCAGTTCTGCCAGCTTCGCTTTTTTATCCGCTGCCCGCATCAGCGTCTCCCCGATCAAAACAGCATCTGCGCCAATTTTCCGAAGTGCTGCAACATCCTCTGCTGTCTGCACCCCACTTTCGGAAACAAACAGTACCTCTGGTGGGATCAGCTCCCGTAACCTGCGGCTGTTATCAGTATTTACCGAAAAATCTTTGAGATTACGGTTATTGACACCGATCATGCGTGCACCGGCATCAAGTGCCATCTGCACTTCACGCTCATCATGTGTCTCCACCAAAGCAGAAAGACCAAGCTCATCACAGATCTTAAGGTACTCCCTGATCTCCGACTCACCAAGTATGGAGCAGATCAGTAATACCGCTGAAGCACCAAGCACCTTTGCCTCATAGATCATATATTCGTCTACTGTGAAATCCTTACGCAGGCATGGAATGGAAACCGTATCTGCAATCTCCCGGAGATATTCATCCCTTCCGAGAAACCATTTTGGTTCTGTCAGCACGGAAATGCAGTCTGCACCGGCTGCCTCGTATTCTTCTGCGATCTGTAAATACGGAAACTCCGGCGCGATCAGCCCCTTTGAAGGCGACGCTTTTTTCATTCGCAGATGAAGGAAATGCCGTCCTTTTGAGCGCCTTTTCAAAAGCAAAGCTGCCTTTTTTGCATGGATAATGCCTGCTGCTTTAAATCTTTCGGAGATATCTTTCTTTTGCTTCGCTCACCCGCTCTCCTGCATGCTCTGCAAGCTGGTCTAATATTGTCATCCCTCTACCTCCGGCCGGTTGCTGACTTCGATCAGTCTGCTTTAATGTTGCAAGTGCTTTGCCGGAATCAATAAGCTCTGCTGCAAGATTGATGCCTTCCGCCATGCTCTCTGCCTTGCCTCCGATATACAATGCCGCTCCTGCATTCATCAGCACAGCATTTCTCTTATGTCCTTTTTCCCCATTTAAAATGGCAAGCGTGATCGCTGCGTTTTCTTCCGGTGTTCCGCCTTTTAAATCTTCTTTCGTACAGCGTGAAAAACCAAACTCTTCCGGTGTGATCACAGAGGATCTGAACCAGCCATCACGGATCTCGCAGACCGTTGTCGGTGCACTCATCGAGATCTCATCCAGCTTATCCTGTCCATACACGACCATGCCACGTTTGACGCCAAGGCTGATGAGTACCTGTGCCAGCGGTTTGACCAGATACTCGTCGTACACCCCAAGAAGCTGCATGGACGGTGTTCCCGGATTGGTAAGCGGTCCTAAAATATTAAATACCGTCCGGAATCCCAGTTCTTTGCGGATAGCTCCCACATACTTCATGGAGCTGTGATATTTCTGTGCAAAAAAGAAACACATACCGACTTCATTTAAAAGCTCCACACATCTTTTTGGACTCTGCGAAATATTTACGCCCAGTGCTTCCAGACAGTCCGCCGTTCCGCATAACGAAGAAGCCGCACGGTTGCCATGCTTTGCAACCTTCATCCCGCCTGCTGCTGCAACGATCGCTGAGGTAGTGGAAATATTAAAACTATGTGCATTATCGCCACCGGTTCCAACAATTTCAAAGAGCTCCATCCCGGTTTCCACCTTTGGTAGCATGTGCTCGCATCGCCGCCGCACAGCCTGCGATCTCGTCTGTGGTCTCGGCTCTTGCACTCTTTGTTGACAGTGCAGCAAGGAAAGCAGCATTCTGTGTAGCTGTCGTTTCGCCGCCCATAATTTCATTCATCACTGTGTATGCCTCATCATAGGTGAGGTCTTCTTTATTTACAATCTTTACAATCGCCTCTTTAATCATCACTTATATCTCCTTTATGAAATTTCTGATCATCTGTTTTCCATCCGGTGTCATAATGGATTCCGGGTGAAACTGTACGCCGTATATCGGATATTCTTTATGCCAGACCGCCATGATCTCTCCATCTTCTGTAAGTGCTGTCACCTTCAGGCACTCCGGTATGGTGTCCGGGTCTGCTGCAAGCGAATGGTACCTTGCAACCGGAGCATTTTGTGGACAGCCTGCAAACAGCGGGCAGGACGGATCAAATTTCACATCCGACTGTTTTCCGTGCATGAGTTCTTTTGCATAAGTCACCGTTGCACCAAATGCCGCGCAGATCGCCTGATGTCCGAGGCAGACTCCCAAAACCGGGATTTTGGTGCCAAGCGTTTTTGCAACTTCCATGATAACCCCTGCATCCTCCGGTCTTCCCGGACCCGGTGAGAGGATAATGTGATCAGGCTTCAGACTTTTGATCTCCTCTACTGTCATTTCATCGTTGCGTATCACCCTGATATCCGGCTCGATCTCTCCGATCAGCTGGAAAAGGTTGTAAGAAAAGCTGTCGTAGTTATCAATGAGTAAAATCATCCTTCCACCTCCTGTGCAAGTTCCAATGCTTTCAGGGAAGCCTTCGCCTTATTTATACATTCTTCAAATTCCTTTTCCGGTACGGAATCCGCTACAATGCCCGCACCGCTTCTCACAAACACTTTGCCGTTTTTCTTATAAGCAATGCGGATTGCAATGCAGGTATCCATGTTCCCGGTGAAGTCGATATATCCGATCGCACCGCCGTAGATGCCGCGCTTATTATTTTCCAGTTCTCCGATCAGCTGGCAGGCTCTAATCTTCGGTGCACCGGAAAGTGTTCCGGCAGGCAGCACTGCTTCGATCGCGTCAAAAGCATCGTGCTTTTCATCAATCTCGCCCCGAACTGTTGAGCCAATGTGCATGACATGGGAAAAACGTTCAACAGAATGCAGCTTTTCAACCTTCACGGTACCGAATCTGCTGATCTTACCAAGGTCATTTCTGCCAAGATCGACCAACATATTGTGCTCAGAAAGTTCTTTTTCGTCTGCATGCAATTCTTTTTCCAGCGCTTTGTCTTCTTCCGCAGTCTTTCCTCTCGGTCTTGTTCCGGCAAGCGGAAACGTATGCAGTACACCGTTTTCCAATTTCACCAGTGTCTCCGGGGATGCACCTGCGACCTCCACGTCAGTTCCTGAAAAGTAGAACATATACGGTGAAGGATTGATCGTGCGGAGTACACGATAGGTATTGAACAGGCTTCCTTCAAAAGGTGCCGACAGCCGGTTTGACAGTACGATCTGAAAAATGTCTCCCTCGCGGATATGGTGTTTCGCCTTTTCTACCATATTGCAGAATTGTTCTTTGTTGAATAACGGTGTCACCTCTCCCGTCAGCCTGCCGCCCGGTTCGTTCTTTTTTTTCACCGTTCCTGAGAAGCTCTTCCAATTGTTTTAACTCCATCACAGCTTTGTTATATCCGACTTCTACGTCCGCCAACGGCATATTGACAATCAGAATGATTTTTTGCCGCAAATGATCAAAAAGCAATCACCTTGTCAAAAGCATCAGATCCACATCTCTAAAATTTTCCGTATCTTCCACATCACATTTCACACCCGGTTCGCTGTATCCAAGGTAATCATAGGAAAAATAACCTACCAGTCCTCCGGTAAAGGATGGAAGATAGTCGAAACGTGGACTTTTATAATCCGCAAGGATCTGGCGGAGATAATCAGAAGGATGCTCTGTAATTACTTTCAGATTTCCGATTTTCATTTCGCCATTGATACAGGTGATCTCCAGTTTCGGATCAAAGCCAAGAAACGTATATCTTCCCCATGTCTCGTTTGCCTGGGCGGATTCTAACATATAGCAATGTGTCGATACATTTTTCAGTATCCTCATAGTTTCAATCGGGGTAATAAAGTCAGAAAGCATTTCAAGGCTCACCGGGAGCACGTTGTATTTTGCTTCTGACGCAATCTTTTTACTTCCGCTAAAGCTGGCATAATTTTCATTCGCTGCACCTCCAAAAATTTTTGCATTTTTTATGCAACAGGAACTGAACTATGTTCCCTATGCAATAAAAAAACGTCCCTGACAGAAATATACTCTCTGTCAAGGACGAATAGAAATTCTTATCCGCGGTGCCACCTTGATTCACAGCATGACCTGTGCGCTTAGCAGGATACCCACATATCCCCGGCAAGTTACGTCTGCCTGCAACGTCGCAGAATACTTTGTGATCTTCACATTTGACTGCGCCCTCAGCGGTCCATTTGACAACTTGTTTCTCACCTGATTCTCAGCATCACAGGCTCTCTGTAAAGGCATTATTGCCGTTATCTCCGCTTCAACGGTTTAGCGTATTAACTTTGTTCCCTAATGTATCACACTTGCATTGTGCTGTCAATAGGGCAAATTTAATCTTTCCTATTCACGATCTTGTAGTATTCTCTCGAAGTGATCTTGTATACAATCGTATAGATCACAAGGAAGATCATGCTCACGATTGCGATCGCCATGTTAAAGGTAAAGGTATCCACGATCAGTATCATCCGTAAAAAAGTCTAACCACGCTGCTTGCCACGATCATATGCATAATCGCTGCTGCGACCGGAAGGTAAAATAATAACATAACCTGCGTCCGGATGGATTCTTTTGCTTCTTTTTCAGTCAGACCGACATTGGAAAGGATCTGAAATCGTTTCTGGTCTTCGTACCCTTCCGACATCTGTTTGTAGTAAATGATCATAACCGTTGCCATGAGAAAGAGTGCTGCCAGAAACATTCCTACAAAAAGATTCCACCATAGATACTATAAAAAGCGCTCATCTCCTCTGATTTAAAACGAATTGCTTCACGGTTTAATCCACCCAGTTCCATCAAAGCTCTGACCGTTTCCATCTGTTCTTCTGTCAGAGCTTTTTCTAACTGGTATCCGATGAAAACTTCATACTCATCCGGATTCACTCTCTGTCCGGCTTCCGCCATCAGAGCACAGATCTGCTCATCATCCGGAAAGACAAGAATTTCACGTTCGAAAATTGACATGGTCGAATCAATGATATAGCGGATTGCAGAATACTCTGCCTCTCCTGCTACTGTATACTCTTTTCCCATAAAATTCAGGTTATCACCTTTTTTCCATTCTTTTCCTGAACTGTAGATGAGTATTTCATCATCCTTAAGTGTCAGATTCATATCGGCATATTCGTTATAATCAGCAGCAGAGACAACAGATACGTAACTATATCGGAGGCTATGTCACTGTCGAATGTATCCGGGTCTGCAATCTTTTGTTTTCCATCTTTTCCGTGACCATGATATTCCGGTACTGTCTATAAATCTGGTCGGTAGTCACAATCCCATCCTGCTGCAACGCTTTATTCATAGTAACGAAATCATCCATGCCTTTTCCTGCCTCTGACACAGTTTCTGCCACTTTAATATCTGTCGGATATCTGTCATCTATATTTTTTCCGATGAGCATCATCAGTGAAAAGCCACAGGTCAGCAACAGGATCACACCTGTAGAAAGTACACAGATGGACGCCAGTCCTGCTGCATTATGTTTCATCCGGAACATCAGATTCGATACACTGATAAAATTCTTTGTTTTATAGTAAAACTTCGGATTTTTTTCATGCACTTCAGGATAAAAATACTTCCGGCTGTAAAAAGACAATAGGTTGCGATCACAACAAGCAGAATACTGACAAATAATATGTTGACCGCACCCCCGATTGACTTAGCAGACAGTGCCAGCTTATATCCCGCAGTCAGTGTTATAATTCCAAGAATAAATATAGGAACTTTCACTTTCGGTTCTTTTTCCCCTGTTCTGTCACTCTGCAAAGCAGTGCGATCGGTTTTCCAACCCGGATGGAAGCCACATTATAAATCAGACTGACTGCAAAAGGATAACAAATAAAACCAATGTACTTTTCAGTGCTTCCACTGAGAAAAACAGTCCGTTTACCGGTGGCTGATTGATAATCTTATAGAGAATGAGAAGCATTAATTTGTTCAGAAAAGTTCCCATCATAATTCCTGTAATAATGCTGATCAAAGCATTAATGAGGCTCTCCGCAGCTAAAATATAGGTAATATTCTTTTTGGACATTCCAAGAATTCCATAAAGCCCCATCTCCTTTTTTCTCGCCCTTATCATAAACTGATTTGTATAAAAAAGAAAAACTGCCGCAAAGACTGCTACGATCTGACCGCTGATTTCCAGTAAAATCGAGATAATCTGTGCACCATAAAACGCTTCCACTCCATCTTTATAAATGTATGGACAATGCGCAAGTGACTGCAAAATATAATAAATCATGACAGTCATCGTTCCTGCAAGCAGATATGGGATCAGTGTCTTTTTATTTTTCTGCATTCCACTGAACACAAATTTTGTCAGAAGCTTATGATTCACTATCCTCTCCTCCTCTCATCAGAACGATCACTGCGTCACAGATCTTATCTAACAGTGCACTTCTTGTCATATCACCGCGGTAAATCTGATGGAATACTTCACCATCCTTAATGAACATGACACGGTCGGCATAGCTTGCCGCCACATTGCTGTGTGTTACCATAAGAATCGTCTGACCTGTCTGGTTAATCTCTCGAAGCTGTTTTAAAAGATTAGTAGCTGCCTTGGAATCGAGTGCCCCGGTAGGTTCATCTGCCAGAAGGATTCTCGGATTTGTGATCAAAGCTCTTGCAATTGCGGTTCTCTGTTTCTGCCCGCCGGACACCTCATAAGGATATTTCTTCAAAAGCTCCACAATTCCCAGCTGTCTGGCAGCCTTTTCCACTTTTGCATCCATTTTCTTATAATCCTCTCCTGCCAGCACCAGCGGAAGCTTGATATTATCTTCTATGGAAAAATTATCCAGGAGATTAAAATCCTGAAAGATAAATCCGAGATTGCTTCTTCTGAAAATCGCACGCTCATTGTCCTTTAATGTGGTGAAATCTTTTCCATCCACCAGCACTTTTCCGGCGGTTGGTGTATCAAGGCTTGCAAGGATATTCAAAGCGTTGTCTTGCCACTTCCTGATTCTCCCATGATCGCCACAAATTCTCCCGGTTCCACACTAAAATGCACATCTCTTAATGCGGTGACTTCTGTCCCCCGCCCATACGTGTTTTATATACTTTTTGATATGATTGACTTCTAAGATTGACATATATTTTCCTCCTTGTTTTACCTCTCACTGTAAGACTATCATAGCA
>VOFB01003581.1_pt1 | contig 26046 bp, 50 predicted proteins | sample 5384141 | NCBI WGS metagenome assembly VOFB01 (sample SAMN12384721, study PRJNA508395) | human gut metagenome | isolation source: healthy gut A | host: Homo sapiens | reverse complement strand
CATTAATAAGACAAGTGAGATCGAATTCTTATCCAGGAGCATCTGATCTCCGTACGTTCCGCAGACCGGTTGTGGACGCAATATTAAGTCTGCCGAATATCACAGGTTTTCAAAGGAATTTTTTCATGGGTTGATTTAACACCCAAGCTACATTCCTATATAGCAGAGGAGCGCAATGCAACGGAGAGACAAAGTGGTCTGTCAGCAAGCTTTTCAAATATGCAATTGAAGGGGTTTATTTCTTATTACCAACATTTTCCAATTAAAATTGCAACTGAATCGGATTATTCACTTCACTGTGCAATCATTTATCTATTTGTTGTGGTAATACAGAAGTTATGCTTTGGGAATCTGGTGCCTGGATATCCGACAATTGTTGTACTGATCCTTCTGCTTGAGGAATACAGCTTACCATTCTTGGGATTATAGGGGAGATTTGGCAAGGATGTATATTCAGGGAAAACACAGACCAATCTATATCGAGAAGAAATTGTTAGATTATAAGAAGGAAAAACATGAAGAAAATTAAAGAACTGTTATTGAAATACAAAGAAGTGATCATGTACTTGATTTTTTTTGGAGTTGCAACGACACTGGTGAATTGGATCGTATATAGTTTACTGATGAAAATATCTGCCATTAATATGACAGTAAGCAATGCAATTGCTTGGTTTGTGGCAGTTGTATTTGCATATATTACAAATAAATTGTTTGTTTTTGAGAGTAAATCATGGAAGCTCACAGAAGTGTGGAAAGAAGTAGTGAAGTTCTTCGGAGCACGTATTGCTACTGGAGTAATTGAGATTGGCGGACTTCCGTTATTATTTTATATTGAGTCAAACAAAGTTTGTTTGGCGTGGAAGGATTCCTTGCAAAAATACTGGTCAGCATCATTGTTGTAATATTAAATTACGTGTTTAGTAAAATATTTGTATTTAAGGCAAAAAGGAAGAATAAGAGGGCGTATCTTGAGGAAAAAAGTACTGATTATAGGTGGTGCGGGGTTTATCGTATCTAATCTTTCAAGGCATCTGATAAAAAACAATATGGAAGTATACTGCTTCGATATGTCAAAACCTGTGCATGAAATAGCAGGCGTAAATTATATATGTGGGGATTTCTTTGATGATTACACACTGGAACATGCATTAGAAGGTATGGATTATGTAGTACATGCTCTCAGCACTGTAAATCCTGGAAATTCCAATGAAAAGTATCTTCAGGGATATGAGAGGGACTTTATCCAGACAACAAAGCTTTGTAAGATGATCACTGACCAGAAGATACGGATGATTTTTCTGTCTTCCGGTGGAACCGTGTATGGAAATCAGGAGATACAGCCTATAGTGGAAGATGCACTTCCAAGACCGATTAATCATTATGGTAATGTAAAGCTTTGTATTGAAAATACAATCCGAACATTTAATTATCAGGCACATACAAAGATTTTGATTGCCCGGATATCAAATCCATATGGACCGGGACAAGATTTTAATAAAGGTGTCGGATTTATTGATGCCGCTATTAAGAAACCATCCGTGGAGAGAAAATCGAGATTTGGGAGAGATGGAAATAACGTCAGGGATTATATTTATATTGACGATGTATGTAGGATGTTGATTTCATTATTCAACTATCAGGGAAATTATGATACTTTTTAATATCAGCTCGAATACAGGAACTTCTCAGAGAGATATTATTCGAATGTTGGAAGAAATGCATCTTGCACCGGAGGTAGTGTATCTTCCGGCGCGAAGTGTGGATGCCAAGAAAATTATTCTCAATAATGAACGGATTATGAGTATCCATGAGGTACCGTTAGTACCTATTGTGCAGGGAATTGAAAACTATTACCAGTGGCTTAAGAAGGAGATTTAAGTGATTTACGAATTAAGGAAACAGATAGAATATTTTCTTAGAAATAAAACATATATGGTATCGCTTATAATTGCAGCAGTTGCAGGATACGGTTATGAAATCACGCACTCATCATTGGGAATTGATGATGTGTGCATTGGTCTATACTTTGATGACGGACTGGGTGTTTCCATTGGGCGATGGCCTTTCTATGTGATTAATAAACTGTTTCATGTGACAGGGTTTGAACCGTTTATTATGGAGTTTGCTGCAGTATTGATTCTGATGTTTGCAAAGAATTGTATGGTCTGCAGTATTAAGGTATATTCTTGGAGATAAGTCTGCCGATTGCCTGCTATGCGGTATTTTCAGCTATGTTTTTAGATTATTCTCTGATTGCAGAGGTATTTATTTATTATTTGCAGAATGGAGTACCAATTATTTATACACTTGTTGGAATGGCGGTTTTTGATTTCTACTATTTGTATACACATGATCTGGAGCAAAAACAGCGGATTCTGCATAAACTGGGAATGAGCCTTTTGGTATCGGTATCGGTCGGATTTTATGAGGCAGCGGCAAATGTTTTTCTTACCGGGGTACTTTTGATTATGATTGTAGACTGCTTTGGTGCAAATCATATGCAGATCCGAAAATTTAAACAATTTTTCATGAGCCTTTTTCTTGCTGGAAGAGTTCTTGTATATGCGATCGTGGAGAGGTCGTTGATTACAAAAGTCTGTATGGCAATATTTGGAATTGAGCCATACAGCTATCGTAGTGCTGGAAGTATGTTGCGAATCTTAAAATATCCAGGCAGAATCCTTACGATTATCCGGCAGATTTTGAGGGATTATGTATTTGTCGGGTTAGCTTATTATCCGATTGGTTTATTCGTGGCCACAAGTATTTTGTTTATAGTTATTATTATTGCGGGTTCCATTTACAAAAAAGAATTTATATATTTTGTTTCTTGGCATTATTTGCTATGGATCTATTTTCGTGTTGTCACTGCCGCAGGGGATGCACTTCCATATCGGTCCAATCTGATGATAGCATTGTTAGTTGCAATCGTACTATTCTATCTGACTTATGTGATTCTGAAATGCAGATACCAGCTGATCAATGTAATTGGAATGGTTCTGGTAATCTCTGTTGTATATAATGCGGCGTTTGATCTGAATCATTGGTTTGCTTTTGAATATGAGAAGAATCAGAGTGAGCTGGCAGTGGTAGATCAGGTAGCATATGATCTTCAGAAAGGTGGGTATAATATTGCAGAAAAACCGGTTGTATTTATCGGTAGTTATGAACTGAATCCTGCAATTCTGGAAAAGTGTTCCATGGGTTCCGACACACCGGGATATTCGGTGATCAAAGACCTGAACGACTGGATGGAGGAGGAAACTGGAGAACGGTATGTCTATGTGCAGATACTTTCCTGGTCACTGATCGACTGGGCGATTCCGGGATTCTATATCTATGAAGGATATAACCGAGAAATGATAAGACTGTTCGAAGAGCGCGGATATCAATTGATCTGGGGTGGAACCGAACTCTATGAGAAAGCGTTGGAACAGGAAGAACAATTGAATGAATATCCGTTAGAAGGGTATATCAGGGAATATGATGATTATATTGTGGTAAGATTTTAGTGACTTGGAATTTATGAAGTAAATGATATGTGATATTTTTCTGAATGAAAGAGGGAAAAATGTTTTATAGTGAGCGAGATGCAATTGATATTTATGAAAGAAAATATTCAATACAGGAAATTTGGTGGATGGATGAAGATGACAGGCTTTTATTTGCTCCAGTCAGGCGTAACAGAAATAGGATCAGAAACATTGTGAGGAATGCAGTAGAAGCAATTGAACTTGGAATACCAATGCCGCCAATCTATGTTTCGGAACAGCAAAATGGAGACTATCTTGTTCTGGAATCCAAAGATACCATATATAGTCTGTTACAGTTTTTGAAAAATAATATGGGAATCGAAATTGACCAGGATGATGCAGATCGCCGAATGAGTTTCTATGAGATTGATCATGAAAATCCAAGATTAGCCAGTATGATCATGCGCACAGTGGTTCCTGTTCAGATTATTGAATACCGATCGCCGAAATACATGCATATGCTGACAGGAAAATTTATCGAAAACTGGACGGAAAACAGGGAATATGCAATACGCAAGATTATCTATAAAGACTCAAGGATAGAGTTGATCGAAAGAATCAGAGAAGTACTTTGTAAATTTCAAAGAACGGGATTGGTTAGATCATTAAATGAAATAAATATTTTTATATGCTTGTTATTTGGATGGCATATACAAATAAAGTAAATGTGGATGAAGACAGATATATTACGAATGAACAATATCTGTTGGAAAATGCAATCTATGAAATGGATAATCTGAGAGATGGATATATTGACGACTTTGTAGAATGCGTTTTGCATACATGCAGTAGGTGTGAAGAGATTGATTATGAAAAAACAGTGAGGATTGTAAATAGAAGATTTGATGAGAAATATAAGTCAATATTTATGGCAATTGCAATTTGTATGAATGACATACGTGGAAATTTGAGGGAATTATATGACGAGAGATCATATTTGTACAGCATACTGCATGACACATCGGTAACCTATGCTAATATAAGTCGATGGATTAATTATCTGAGGAGATAAATAAATGATAAATGAGCTGACAATTAAAGGGTTAAAATGTTTTGAAGAGGCAGAGTTTCACTTTAAAAATCTGACACTGCTTGCAGGAAAAAAATTCCATGGGAAAGTCGACCGTTATTCAGGCATTGCTTGCAATGATACAGAAGGGAAAGAATCCTTTTCGCGGAGAATATATAGATATCGGAAAAATCAGTGAGTTAAAAAATAAATATGTAGGCAGTAAAGAAATCGAGATTACGGTAAACCAAAAATTATCAGACATATGACCGATGATAAGAATGATGTGATAAGTGAAGGAAAACTTTCGGATGAAATGTCTTTTAAATATCTGTCAGCAAGAAAATGTCACCGCAACTGCACTGGCAGAGGCGCAGAGAGCATGGATTTTCACTATTATCATTCAAGTCTGAAAAATATACAGATTGTGTGTTAGATATACAAAAGGCAGCCAACAATATGAGGTGTTATCTATATATTCACCACGATATCTTGCACAAAATCATTACATAGACCTAAATATAGACAGATGTGATTATCTGAAAATCAGATATGAGGGGACAAGAATAGATTGTAGTTTGTTGGAGAAAAAGTCAGGTCCGGATCAGCTTGAAGAAAGCGAATATAAGCAGTTGCTAGGAACACTGGATAAATTTGTTCAGCATGAATCATGGGATACGATAGACCGGGATGATGGATTGGAATACAAGAGGTATCATGGCGCAGGTAAGAAAAATTATTTTGCAGGATATTCTCAGACGATAATGAAATTTCGATATAGTGAAAAACAGCGTGTATTTGGATATCGGAAAGGAGACAGATTCCGCGTGATTTTGATAGAGAGAGATCATAAAATAAGTAATAATGGATAATATGCAAAAAAAGAAGAAAATCATTGAGTAAATTGTCAGTGATCTTCTTCTTTTTGTTTTACAGAAAATACTTATTCATTATCCAAATCAGGATAAATTACATAAATTTTATCTAAACCGTAGTATTTTGCAATATACACATTTGGAAATGGTTCATCAGCATCTTTCCCATTCAGATCTAATAAGCCATATTTACAGCTATACTTTGTTGTGGAAGTAATAATTGGTACGCCGATCGTCATGCTGCCGGAGTTTACAGAGTTCTCTATTGCAAAGATCACGAACAGCCTGTTCCTTATGCACACGGTAAATATCGTAGGAACCTTCCCAGTACGACATCAGACTGTTCACCAGAAGATAAATGCAGACACACAGGGAGATACATTCTAAGCGTGCAGATCCACGTAACAATTGCAAAAAATTGGACAATTCCAATCAGAAGAAATACAATGCCATTGGCAAGGCTTCGCTCTGGCAGGTAGCTTGCAATCATAAGCATACCGGAACATATAACACTGATGAAAAAGAAGGAGAGTGCAATGAGAATCTCTGTCTTATTCAATTTGTGATAAATCGCAATGCCAAGAAGTACAAAAACAGAATCAAAGGGATCCGACAGGCATTATAATATTCTGTAAATATCGCAATCGCATTTTTAAAAAGCAGCGAAAGCGATAGATTTTCGGAGAACTTGGCACTTCCGGAAGGACTTAACAGTAAGATCAGATATCCAAGAGCCCCACATACAATCGGAAAAATATAAATAAAAAATTTCCTGATACTTTTCTGTCTGTACATTGTAATGCACAGAAGAATAAACCGGTAAAGATAACGGAAAAAGATACATTCTCTGAGTAATTTCCAAAAAGGAATGTAAATACACAGAACAGGATCAACTTCCAGGTTTGTTTTAATAGAGATTTTCCTCGTAATAAAGCAATATAGACTGACAGGAAAATCAAAGCAAACAGAGGTAACTCCACATATAATTAATGGAACCATCCAACCATAAGAAAATCTGACCATAGGCAGGCATATAAAGCCATAATAAAGTTGGAATTGCAAAAAAAGTAAAAGGCTGCAAGCTTTTTTTATGAGAGGTCAAATGATAAATGCTTAATATAAGCAACACAAAAAAGAAATGCATTCACAAGATTGAAAATCCACTTGGAACCAATCAGAAAAGCATAACAAAAAAGTGGGAAACAAGGCGTCCGTTGCCATACTTTGTATAGTGTACAGCCAGGGACGAAAAAATCTGCCCAATGGAAGTCATACGTGAGCCATCGGATAAGTTGAACATATAGCTGTAATCATCGGCTGCGTAGGGAGTCCAATGATTAAAAAGTAATGCAGTAAAAATAAAATTATTGAACCAAGTATTAATTTATTGTATTGTCTAAAAAATTTTTATTCATAAATGTTTTACCCTATTTATTAATTATAATTTAAAATTTGTTACGAAGCCTTGAAGACAGACACGGGTTATTGTAGCATAATAAATAAAAGCTTGCAAATTCTTAGGTGAGTGAGAGCAGGGTTAAAATTGTTTTTCACAGAGTATTATGTTAGAATAATCTGGTTGGAGTTTGAAAATATGTATAACATAGGGAGATAATATGTATCGGCGAAAGAATAAAGGCTGGTTAAAGCATATGGATTTTATTATTCTGGATCTGCTTTTGCCTGCAGGTCTGCTTTTGCATTAGCATATTTTAGCAGACATGGTTTTGGGGAAATCCGCATAAAGTTATTTATCAGAATATGATGCTTGTTCTTGTGCTTTTTGAATTTATATATGCATTTTTTTTATGAAGGTTATAAGGATATTTTGAAACGAGGTCATTATGTTGAGTTTGTGTCTGTCGTAAAGCAGGTATGCATACTTGAATTATTTATAAGCTTTTACCTGATTGTTGTAAAAGACGGAGATGATTTTTCAAGAACAGTATTGTTTCTTCTTGGAATTTATCAATTGGGAATAGGGTGGATGACCAGAACAATATGGAAACTTCATGTAAAAAATATCAGACAGAGGAAGGAAATTGCTCTCTTTTATTGATTACAACATCGAAAAATGGCAGAAGAAGCATTAAAGAGAATCAGAGAGAATAACTATCAAACTTATAAGTTGTCAGGTATTGTTTTTATGGATTGTATAAAACAAGAGAAGCAATACCAAAATATCCAGATCGTTTTGGAAGAAAATATGGCAGAATGGGTATGCAAGAACTGGGTAGATGAAGTGCTTATTGTTTTGCCAAATGATATGTCATTTCCTGCAAAGTATACACGTGAGTTTTCTGAGATGGGGATTGTGGTTCATTACACGATCATGCAGGATGGCTTGACACAAAGTGAAAATCAGACTGCTGAAATGGTATGTGGATATTTAGTACTTACATCCAGTATTCGAATTGTGAGCAACAAAGAATATTTTATGAAAAGGACGCTCGATATAGCTGGGGGGCTGGTGGGAACCGCCATTACGCTTATACTTATACTTTTTTGGGACCTATTATTTTTATAAAATCTCCAGGACCGATTTTTTTAAACAGGAGAGAGTGGGACAAAATGGCAGAAAATTTAATATGTATAAATTCCGGACGATGTATCTGGATGCTGAAGAACGAAAAAAAATCTTTTGGAGCAAAATCAGATAGCAGATGGTATGATGTTCAAAATGGAAAACGACCCAAGGATCATTGGCAGCAAAATTGATCGGAAAACAGGAGAATATATACCGGGAATTGGAAACTGGATTCGCAAACTAAGCTTAGACGAGTTCCCACAGTTTTTTAATGTTTTAAGGGGAGATATGTCATTAGTGGGGACAAGACCACCTACAGTAGATGAATATGAGAAGTATAAATTGCATCATAAAGCAAGATTGTCGGTAAAGCCTGGTATTACAGGACTTTGGCAGGTCTCAGGAAGAAGTGAAATTACAGATTTCGAAGAAGTAGTCAAACTCGATACAGAATACATTTGTCATTGGAGCATGGCGAATGATATTAAAATATTATTGCGGACAGTTCAGGTTGTGGTATCTGGAAAGGGAAGTATGTAAAAGATGCAGAATGTATTTATAATAGGGTCAAAAGGGATACCGGCGGCATATGGTGGGTACGAAACTTTTTGTAGATAAATTAACAGAATATCATCGTAATAATGATAAGATAAAGTATCATGTAGCATGTAAGGGAGAGGAGAATAAAGAGTATATATATCATAATGCAAGATGTTTTATGATAAAAAGTACCTGATATTGGACCAAAGACAAGCTATTTATTATGATGTAGCTGCGTTAAAAGAGTGTTGCAGATATATAGAGAAAAAGCAGGTAAAACAGCCTGTTATTTATATATTAGCGTGTCGTATTGGACCATTTATAAGGCATTATGTAAGAAAAATACATAAGCTTGGAGGAAAGGTATATGTCAATCCGGATGGGCATGAATGGATGCGGCAGAAGTGGAATGCTTGTGTACGAAAATATTGGAAAATATCAGAACAAATGATGGTAAAAATGCAGATTTATTAATTTGCGACAGTAAAAATATAGAGCAATATATAAAAAAGGAATATGAGAAATATTATCCTAAAACCACGTTTATTGCATATGGAACGGAAATAAGAAAGAGTCAGATGGCAGATTCAGATGAAAAATTAAAAAAATGGTATGCAGAGAGAAAATTCACCCTAAGCAGTATTATCTGGTAGTTGGAAGGTTCGTTCCGAAAATAATTATGAAGTAATGATAAAAGAATTTATAAAATGCAAATCCGAAAGAGATTTTGTTCTTATCACGAATGTGAATGATAAATTTTAAAAAGAACTTGAATTGAAAACCGGTTATTCCAAGGATTCCAGAATCAAATTTGCGGGTACAGTATATGACTCAGAAATGTTAATGAAAATTCGGGAAAATGCATATGGATATTTTTCATGGTCATGAAGTGGGAGGAACTAATCCAAGTCTTCTGGAAGCTCTGGCGAGCACACAACAATTTGCTATTGAATGTAGGATTTAACCGGGAGGTAGCAGAGGACGGCGCAATGTATTGGTCAAAAAGAAGAGGGGAATCTTGCCGGCTTGATAGAAAGAGCGGATCATTTAGATCAGTCTGAGATAAATAAATATACAGAAAAGAGCAAGAAAAAAGAGTGCGTGACAGGTATAGTTGGGAGTATATTTCCGGACAATATGAAAAATTGTTTCTAAAGTGAGTGGATAAATGAAAGGAAAAAATTTTTGATAAAAGAGTAATAGCGTTACTTAAACTTAAAATAAAGTGGAAAAAAGAAATCAACATAATATGACATACTTGACTAATTTATGTGATATAGAACAAATACGCGTTGGAAGATATACATATGGACCAATATGTGTTGAAACATTTGGATGTGAGAATACGAAACTGATAATTGGTCAATTTTGTTCTGTTGCTCAAAACGTTCGTTTTGTTCTGGGGAGAGCACAGGCTGGATTGTATTTCTACATATCCATTTCAGGCGAAAGTGCTAAAAAAGAAGGGAGACTCAGGCGAAAGGAGATATTATTGTAAATGATGATGTCTGGATTGGTGATTCAGCCCTCATTCTTTCAGGAGTAGAGATTGGACAGGGAGCAGTGATAGCGGCCGGCGCAGTTGTGACGGGAAGATGTTCCGCCATATGCAGTTGTCGGCGGTGTACCTGCCAGGGTTATAAAATATCGGTTCACGGATGAAGTGATAAAGGAACTGGTAAAATTGATTATGATAAAGTCGACAGAAATTTATAGAGCTCCATGAAGATATTTGGTATAGAAAAGTGATTAACCCAGAGAGTGCACGGGATTTTTTAAGGGAATTAGATAGATGGCAGAGCAGAAAAATTATGCATTAACAATAGCAATACCTACTTATAATCGTCTGGAAAATTAAAAATATGTTTAAAACGATTGATGGAACAGAAAAAAATAGAACAAATTGAGATTATTGTTTCAGACAATGCTTCTACGGATGGAACTGGTGAGTACATGACCGAATTGGTGAAGAAAGCAGAAAATATCCATTATTACAGAAATACAGAGAATGTAGGACCAGATAAAAATTTCTTGAATTGTTTCGAGAAGGCTGTGGGTGAGTATGTCCTTTTGTTGGGAGATGATGATTTTATGCTTCCGATGGCGGTGGAACATCTTTTGGATACATTGGAGAAAAAACCGGTATTTTTGCATTTAAATACTTCTGGGTTAGTAAGTGAGTCACCGTTTGTTTATAATGAGCCGAGATGGGAGGAAACTGGGTTAAAAGTTTATTCTTCCAGAGAAAATTCCTGGAAGACACCGGAATTTTTATTACATTTATGTCTTCTCTTGTATTTAGAACGGAATTGGTAAGAAAGAGTAGAAAATAAAGAACAGTATATTGGAACATATTTTATTCAGAGTTATATCGCACTGGCAACCATGCGGGAGCAGGGGATATATATTATTGATACCTATAATTATCTTGCAGCCTCCAGTAATGAAACTGTTGGATATGATTTGTATGAGGTATGGTTTTATAATTATCACAAATTGATATTAGAAGGTGGAAAGAATGGTGGCTTTTCTGAAAAAAATATTATCAGATATTTATTATAAATCCACTAAAAAATACAGTAAGACAATTTGTAATCCGATTCCGTTGTACATGCAAAAAAATCAGGCAAATTGGAGAAAAGCATATATATGGCCGTGTGTAAAACATATCACGATTTAAAAAGAACATTTTGGATACTTGTAAATTGCCCGGTGGGAATACTCAGATTACTGCATGTAGTATGTATGCAGCTTAGAAAAATAAAGAATGTTTTGCATTAACAAACATAATACAGGGAGCATTCATGGATAATAAAGTAAGAAAAAATTCAATATACAGTTTACTGAAAGCGTTTTCGCAAGTGGTCTTTCCGTTGATAACTTTCCCTTATATCAGCAGAGTGCTACATGCAGAGAATGTAGGAAAAGTGAATTTTGCTAATTCGATTATCAGTTATGTTTCTTTGGCTGCATCATTGGGAATTACAACTTATGCAGTGAGAGAGTGTTCGAAAATAAAAGATGATAAGAGTTTATTATATGTGCAGGATATAAGCAGTATGTAATTAAAGAATGGTTTGCGGATTATTTCCTTCACAACAGTGATATTACGTTTGACTTCACAAAGGGTTCTAACGATATGATTATTCACGAGCAGCATTGTGAGCCATGGAAGGTTACAGTAGTTGATACAGGTCTTAATACAATGACTGGAGGACGAATCAAGCGTATCCAGAAATATGTAGGGGACGAGCCATTCCTTATGACATATGGAGACGGTGTCTGTGATGTAGACATGAACAAGCTTGTTGAGTTCCATAAGGAGCATGGCAAGATTGCTACTCTTACAGCCGTAATGCTTGAACAGCAGAAGGGTGTACTTGATATCGGAGGAGACAACGCTGTTAAGTCATTCAGAGAGAAGAGCCATACAGACGGTGCACCTATCAATGCAGGTTATATGGTGCTTAATCCTGAAATATTTGACTATATTGATGGTGATGACACTGTATTTGAGAGAGAACCACTAGAAAGACTTGCAAAGGAAGGTCAGTTAATGTCCTATATGCATAAGGGCTTCTGGCAGTGCATGGATACCAAGAGAGAGATGGATATGCTCGAGAAGTATCTTGCAACTGGAACAGCTCCTTGGAAGAAATGGGACTAAGCCGGGAGGATTAAGATGGATTTAAGTTTTTATAAAGGAAAGAAGGTTCTTGTTACAGGACATACAGGATTCAAAGGTTCATGGCTTTGCAGAATCCTTTTTAAAGCAGGAGCAGAAGTGACAGGTTATTCACTTGTTCCACCTACTGAGCCTAACCTTTTTTCAATGATAGATGTAGAGGATAAGATGAATTCTGTAATAGGTGATATAAGAGATCTTGAGCATCTTAAGAAGGTGTTTGAAGAGACACAGCCTGAGATAGTGCTTCATCTTGCAGCACAGCCTATCGTAAGGGAATCATACAAAGACCCTGTATATACTTATGAAACTAATGTTATGGGAACAGTTAATATCTGTGAATGTGTAAGACTTAACCCGTGTGTAAAATCATTTTTAAATGTAACAACAGACAAGGTTTACCATAATAATGAGTGGGCATGGGGATACAGAGAGAATGAGCCTCTTGACGGATATGACCCATACTCTAACAGCAAGTCATGTTCAGAGCTTGTAACACACAGCTATATCAATTCATTTTTCAATGATATGGAGGTTGCAGTTTCAACAGCAAGAGCCGGTAATGTTATAGGCGGAGGAGATTTCGCCAATGACAGAATTGTTCCTGACTGTGTAAGAGCTGCAGTTAAGAAGGAAGATATAATTGTGCGTAATCCACATTCAACAAGACCATACCAGCATGTACTTGAGCCGCTTGCAGCTTATCTTATGATTGCAAAGGAGCAGTACAGTGATAAGAAGTATGCAGGCTTCTATAATGTAGGACCAGATGAGAGCGACTGCATTACAACAGGGACACTTGTTAATACATTCTGTAACAAGTGGGGAGAATGTCTTTCATGGATTAACCAATATGACGGAGGACCTCATGAAGCCAATTTCTTAAAGTTAGACTGCTCAAAGTTAAAGACAACATTTGGCTGGAAGCCTAGATGGAACTTTGATACAGCAATTGAGAAGAGTGTTGAATGGTCAAAGGTATATGCAGCAGGCGGAGATGTTGTTGCATGTATGGATAAAGAGATAGAAGAGTTCTTTGCATAACAGGCAGGGAAGGAATTAATAAAGTAAGAAAGAGAATAAGATATGTTTGATAATAAGAATGAATTAGAAGCAAGACAGGAGATTCTTGGTATTGTAGATGAGTACTGCAAGAAGTACCATAACCAGAAACAGTATAAGGAAGGCGACAGAATATCATATGCCAGCAGAGTATATGACAGCAAGGAAATGATGAATCTTGTTGATTCAGCACTTGAATTCTGGCTTACAGCAGGCCGTTATACAGATGAATTTGAGAAGAAGCTTGGAGAATATCTCGGAGTAAAGTATGTATCAGTAGTAAACTCTGGTTCATCTGCCAACCTCAATGCATTTATGGCACTTACATCACCACTTCTCGGAGACAGAAGAATCAGGAGAGGTGATGAGATTATCACAGTAGCAGCAGGTTTCCCTACAACAATAACACCGGCTATCCAGTATGGTGCAGTACCTGTATTTGTTGATGTTACTATTCCACAGTACAACATTGATGTTACAAAGCTTGAGGATGCACTTTCAGACAAGACAAAGGCTGTAATGATTGCACATACACTTGGTAATCCATTTGACCTTTCTGCAGTAAAGGCATTCTGTGACAAGCATAACCTCTGGCTTGTAGAAGATAACTGTGATGCACTTGGTTCTAAGTACACAATCAATGGAGAAGAGAAGTTCACAGGAACTATCGGAGATATCGGAACAAGCAGTTTCTATCCACCACACCATATGACAATGGGTGAAGGAGGCGCAGTATATACAAACAATGCACTTCTTAATAAGTGTATCCGTTCATTCAGAGACTGGGGACGTGACTGTGTATGCCCATCAGGAAAGGACAATCTCTGCGGACACAGATTTGACAAGCAGTATGGAGAACTTCCATTAGGATATGACCACAAGTATGTATATTCACATTTTGGATATAATCTTAAGGCAACAGATATGCAGGCAGCGGTAGGCTGTGCACAGCTTGAGAAGTTCCCATCATTTGTTGAGAGAAGAAGACATAACTTCGACAGATTAAGAGCAGCACTTGCAGATATAGAGGATAAGGTAATTCTTCCTGTAGCATGTGAGAACTCAAGACCAAGCTGGTTCGGATTCCTTATAACAGTAAAGGAAGGAATTGACAGAAAGGCAGTAGTTGAGTATGTAGAGAGCCACGGAGTACAGACAAGAAATCTTTTTGCGGGAAATCTTATAAAGCACCCATGCTTTGATGAGATGAGAGCAACAGGAGAAGGCTACAGAGTAGTAGGCGGACTTGATACAACAGACAGAATTATGAGAGATACATTCTGGGTAGGAGTATATCCAGGAATGACAGATGAGATGATTCTGCTTTGAATAAATGTCATCAAATTATGTGAGTTTTTATCAGAAAAAATGAATTTATCTGCTTCTAAAGTTAATCAAGTTTTGGAAAGAATTGAGCCAGAAGAAAAAAAATTGTTATATGATAAGAATGTGGCTGAATCAAATTACAATCAATTTGTTTGTGATAATTTTAAGGAGTCTGAAAATTATAAAAAATTAACGGAAAAAATTGCTGGTAGAAATGTATTGATAATCGGACCTGGAAAAATATATTATTACAGAGAGAAAGTGTTGTAGAATATATACTAGAAACATCTCCTTTATAATTTCTGTTAATTTTATCCCAGAGAATTATAATGTAGATGCTGTGTTCTCAACAAAGGGAAGCAGATGGATGCAGATGTCTGACGTGTTATATCAAGAGAAAATCAAAATGTAGAGGTAATAGCAACTTCTAATATTGAGCCAAAAGAAAAAAAAATTTACGTATGTTTTTGATCGTACACCATTGCTTGAGAAAAATGAGAAGATTATAGATAATTCGTTTTTGATGCTTTTAAATATTTTGAAAAATTGTAATATTGAAAATGTAGCATGTGCAGGTCTTGATGGATACTCAGATAAGGAAGATAATTATATTAATCCGAGAATGGAATATGCTTTTATTAAGAGCGAAGCAGGTTATTTGAATAATTATATTAAAGGCAGCATTATTAAAATTTAATGAAAAAATGAAGATAGAATTTATAACGTATTCTCATTATACAGAAATAGAAGATTGTCATAGTGCAACATTTTAGAAGTGGAAAATCTAATAGGAGGAAAAGCATAAGTCTGAGGTTTCAGTAAGTTATGCGAAGAAAAAATGAAAGTTCGTGTTGCAAATTATATCGCAGATTTTTTAGTTGATCATGGTGTGACACATAATTTTATGATTACAGGCGGTGGAGCAATGCAATTAGATGATGCATTGGGACATAAGAAAGAATTGAAAAGCGTGTATAACCATCATGAACAAGGTTGTGCAATCGCGGCTGAAGCATATGCACGTGTTACAGGAAAAATTGCGAGTGTATGTGTTACAAGTGGACCGGGTGGAACTAACGCAATCACGGGTGTGATGGGGGATGGTTGGACAGTATACCAATGTTCGTTATTTCTGGTCAGGTAAAAAGGGAAACGACATTATGGTCTGTTCCACAATTGAGTATCCGTCAGCTGGGAGATCAAGAATTTGATATTATTAATTCTGTTTCTAATATGACTAAGTATGCAGTGATGCTTACTGACCCAGAAGATATAGCTTATCATTTGGAAAAGGCCTGGTATCTGGCAAATGAAGGTAGAAAAGGTCCAGTCTGGCTTGATGTACCATTAGATATTCAGGGGCAAAAGTAGAAACAGATAATCTTAGACATTTTGATGCAAAAGAGGAACATTTAGAACCGACGTATAAATTGTTTACAGAAAAGATGCAGAAGAACTTTTAGATAAAATTAAGAGTGCAAAGGCACCTTTGATTTTGCGGGATATGGTGTTAGATTATCTGATTCGAGCGAATTATTACTTCAGTTAGTGGAAAAACTTAAAATACCAGTTGCGGTGGCTTGGAATTCTGGAGATTTAGTGGCATATGATAATCCATATTATGCAGGTTCACCAAGTAGGGAAGGCACAAGAGGCAGTAGTTTTATTGTACAAAATTGTGATTTGATTGTTGTATTAGGAAGTCGAATGAACATTCGTACAATTACATACAATAAGCATGATTTTGCAAAGAATGCCTATAAAGTCATGATTGATATTGATGAGCAAGAACTAAAAAAACTACATTTGTACCCGATATGCCTGTTCATGCAGATGTACATCAGGTGATTGAGACGTTATTAAAAGTTGAATATATACCAAATAAGATACATAAACCATGGGTTGAGTGGTGCAGAAAAATGGTTGAAAAATACCCAGCATGTTTACCAGAATATCATAATACAGATAAAGAATTAAATCCATATGTGTTTGTTGACAAGATATTTGCAGTAATGGCACAGGATGACATATTGACATTAGGAAATGGCAGTGCATGTGTTATGACTTTTCAAGGGGCAAAAATAAAGCAGGGACAGCGTATGTTTACTAATTCAGGATGCGCATCAATGGGATATGGACTTCCGGCGAAAGATTGGGAGCAGCTGTTGCAACTCAGAATAAAAATGGACGTGTTATTTGTATAGATGGTGATGGCAGTTTGATGATGAATGTTCAGGAATTAGAGACAATTTCATACAATAAACTAAATGTAAAATTATTTATCTTAAATAATAACGGATATCATTCTATCAGACAAACACAAAGAAATCTTTTAAACCGCCACTAATTGGTTTAGATCCAGAAACAGGAGTTGGATTCCCAACATGGGAACACCTGGCATTGGCGTTTGATTCCAATATTATGCTGTTTCAACAGAAAGGGATTGTTCAGAAACTATTATAAAAGCATTAGAAACAGATGGACCTGTCATGTGTAATGTAATAGTAGATTCTTCTCAAAATTTTGTGCCAAAGTTATCATCCAAGGTTTTGGAAGATGGAACAATTGTATCTCCTTCTATGGACGATATGTTCCCATTTTTGCCTAGAGATGAATATAATACAAATAAGTATGTTTTTAAGGAAGAATAATGCGAAATTTATTAATATTTGATTTTGATGGAACACTTATTGATACAATAACAGACGTTGGACTATGCTTTAATCAGGCTCTGAAACAGTGTGATTTTCCGCAACATCCATTGGAGAAATTTAGTGATTTTGCTGGAGGAAATTTAGAAACGGTTGTATCTAAGATGTTACCACAAGACAGGGTAACAGAGGAAAATATTACTGCGGTTAAAACAAGGTATCGTGAAATATATTTAAAAAAAAGCGAAAAAAAAATACCAAACCGTATCCAGGAATAATGGATATGTTATTTGTTTTAAAAAAGCAGGGTATTTTCTTGCCGTCAATTCAAACAAGGGACAGCAGTTGTTAGATGATATGGTAGGAAAGATGTTTGAACCAGATTTTTTGATGCAGTAGTTGGCTATTCTGAAGATAGACCGTCAAAGCCGGATGCATATGGTGTAGAAATGATATGCAGGGAATGCAATTGCAAATTAGGACAGGCTATATATGTTGGTGATGGAAAAAGTGATGTTATGACAGTCGCTAATGCAGGTATTCCATGTATATATGTACAATGGGGGGCAAGGAAAAGTATCTGAGTGGAGAGATAAGTATGAAGCGAAAATTGTAAATACAGTGGAAGAATTAAGACAGATACTTATCGGAGGAGAAAATATTGGATAAGAGAATGGTTAAAAAGGGTAGTCATAACGGGACCAACAGGTGCTATTGGAATAGCACTTATTAATTGCCTAATAGAAAACGGCATTGAAGTATTAGCTGTTTGTAGAGAGGACTCTAAGAGAATAAATTCTATTCCAAATCATAATTTAGTAAAAATTGTTAAATTGAATCTCAATGAAATTTATAAGCTTTCAGATATAATATCGGAAAGGTATGATGTGTTTTATCATCTTGGATGGGAGGGGACATTTGGAAATTCTAGAAATAATATGTGGGGACAGATGAAAAAAATATCCAGTATACATTGGATGCTGTTGAAGTTCTGCAAAGTTAGGATGTTATAAATTTATAGGTGCGGGATCACAAGCTGAATATGGACGTGTAGAGGGAAAATTGACAGCGTTAACCCCAACTTTTCCTGAAAATGGATATGGAATTGCAAAGCTATGTGCAGGACAGATGAGCAGAATTTTGTGTGAACAGAAAAATATGAACCATATATGGACGAGAATTTTAAGTGTTTACGGGCCATATGATGGTGAGAATACAATGATTATGTCAGTAATTAGAAAATTAGCTCATGGTGAGAAACCTTCTTTAACAGAGGGAAAACAGCAATGGGATTATCTTTATTCTAAGGATGCAGGATATGCAATGTATTTGCTCGGCGAAAAAGGGTATCTGGTAAAATATATTGTATCGGAAGTGGTCAGACAAAGGCATTATCAGAATATGTTGAAATATTACGGGATAATATTTCGAGGGACTTAGAACTGGGATTTGGAGAAATTGCATATGCCCCTAAACAGGTAATGCATTTATGCGCTGATATCACTGATTTGGAAATCGATACAGGATTTGAGCCGAAATATTCTTTTGAAGATGGGATTAAAGAAACAATAGAATGGTACAAGGATAGATAAAAAGATGAAAAAAGTAAGCATATTAATTCCCTGCTATAATGAGGAAGAAAATGTGAGACCAATGAGTGAGGCAATTGTCAATTTATTTGAAAATGAATTAATTCAGTACGATTATGAATTATTGTTTATAGATAATGATTCCTCTGATCAGACAAGGGTTATTTTGCGTGATATTTGTAAAAAAATAAGCATATCAAGGCTATTTTAATGCTAAAAATTTTGGACAATTTAATTCGCCTTATTATGGAATGTTACAGACAACGGGTGATTGCACAATTAGTATGGTTTGTGATTTTCAAGATCCAGTTGAAATGATACCACAGTATTTAGAGGCATGGGAAGAGGGGTACAAGATTGTAATTGGAATAAAAACAAGCAGCAAGGAAAATCCGATTATGTACTACCTACGGAGTATTTATTATAAAATGATCAAAAAGTTTTCGGATGTGGAACAGATTGAGCATTTTACGGGATCCGGACTTTATGATAGAGATTTTGTACAAGTATTGAAAAATCTGAAGGATCCAACACCGTTTCTCAGAGGAATCGTAGCTGAACTTGGATATAAACGGAAAGAAATACCATATGAGCAGCCGGAGCGAAGAGCGGGGAAGACACATAATAATTTTTATCGTTTATATGATGCCGCAATGCTTAGCTTTACTTCTTATACAAAGATAGGTTTACGTATGGCAACTTTTCTTGAATGGGATGCGGAATCATAAGTGCCATTATTGGTTTGGTTTATTTGATAATGAAACTTGTTCAGTGGGACAGTTTTATGGCTGAATGGCACCGATTGTAATTGGAATGTTTTTTGGGGTCAATTCAATTATTCTTTCTAGGATTTCTTGGGGAGTATATTTTGAGTATGAATCAAAGAATTATGAATCGACCGTTAGTGATAGAGGAAGAAAGAATCAATTTTTGAATGGATAAGAAAAGAATATGCTGAAGAAAGTGATGATTACTGGCGCAACTGGATTTATTGGATTGCATTTAGTAAAGAAATTAAATGCAATGAATGTTAGCATTATTGCTATTGTAAGACCAAATAGTCAAAATGTTGGTAAATTATTAGAATTATCAAATGTAGAAGTTATTGAATGCGAGATGTCTCAGATATGTTCTATTTCTGAACGAATTAGATATAGAGATGTAGATGCATGTTTTCATTTGGCATGGGAAGGATCATCGGGAGATGCTCGTAATAATTATGAATTACAGATGAATAATGTGAAATACAGTGTAGAATGTATGAAAGTTGCTAGTAAAATAAGAGTAAAAAGATTTATATCAATTGGAACAATTGCAGAACGATTGATAGAAAATATAGATAATGCTGATGATATATCGGTAAATGCAATGTATGCGATATCAAAAGATTATACACATAAGCTTTTTAAATGCCTTATCTAAACAAATGGGAATTGAATTTGTGTGGTGTCGTTTGACTAATATTTATGGACCTGGTGATTATACTGCAAATTTAGTGAACTATACGATTACAAAATTATTGAAAGGAGAAGAAACAGAATATTCGAATGGAGATGGATTTTGTAATATGATTTATATAGATGATTGTGTAGAGATTCTTGCTTTAATTGCGAATGAAGAAAAGTTAAAAGACATACCTACTTTATTGGAGGAAGCGAAATTGAAAATGTTAGATATTTTATAGAAAAAATAAAAAATTGTATAGATGAAAATATTGAATTAGGATGGGGAAACGGGGAAGGACGGAATTTTATATAAAAAAGAATGGTTGTTAGCCACAGATTTAAAGAAAGATTTTGACTATATTGCAAGAACAAAATTTGAAGATGGAATACAGAAAACTATTTTGGATGTGAAGGAAAGATATAATGAATAAAACAATAGTAATAGGTGCTGGAGTAGCAGGTTTAGGTGCATTTTATGCTGATAATAATGTTCAAGTATATGAGGCACAGGATAATGCGGGAGGATTGTGCGCTAGTTTTGAAATTGATGGATTTTGGTTTGACAATGCAGTACATCTTTCATTTACTAATAATGAGTTTGTTAAAGATATATTGTCAAAAACCGCCCTTTGATTCATCACCCAACTCCTGTTAATTGGTACAAAGATAAATGGATACAGCATCCGATTCAAAATAATCTTTATAAATTGTCAGTTGAGGAAAGAGTAAATGCAGTGCAAGATTTTATAACCAAAAAAATGAAAAAAACTTGTTGCAGAAGATTACTATTCTTGGAATTTGAGCAAATATGGTAAATATATCACTGATAATTTTATAAAAAATATAATGACAAATATTGGTGTGAGGACATGAGCAGGATGGGAATACAATGGATTGGAAATCGAGTGTATCAACCATCTTTGAAAGAAGTTTTGTATGGAAGTTATACGGATAAAACTCCAAATACATACTATGCTAAGGAAATGAGATACCCAAAAGAGAATGGTTATTATGGATTTTGGAAAAATATTGTTTCTGATGCAGATGCAAAAAGGCAATCTTTTATAACAAAAGGGTAAATAGAATATCCGCCAGGGGAAAAACGTGTATATTTCACGGATGGAACTTCTTGTGAATACGATAAAATTTTTTAGCTCGATGCCGTTAACTGAATGTGTAAACATAGTAGAAAATATTTCAGAAACAACAAAAAATCAGGCAAAAAATTAAATTATACATCTGTTATGTTAGTATCGGTGGCAATTTGTAAGGAAAACATATTGCCATATACATGGTTTTATATATATGATGAAGATATTATGGCTGCGAGATGTTATGTACCATCTAATAAATCGCCAAAAATGTTCCTAAGGGCTATTCATCAATACAGTTTGAGATATATTTTAATTCTAAAGAAAAATTCCAACAGAAGAAGCATGCAAAGGAAAATGTAGTATATTCATTAGAAAAAATGAAAATTGCAGATAAAAAAGATATTTTATTTATGCAATGTAAATATATCAAGTATGCAAATATTATTTTTTATCCAGATACAGAGACGGTTGCTAAAATATAAGAGATGAATTATATAAATTAAATATTATACCTATCGGAAGATTTGGAGAATGGAAATACTTTTGGAGTGATCAGGCGTTTCTTTCTGGATATCAAGCTAGTAAGGAGAATACACTAAATGAAAAATAATAAACCAACAGTATCAATTATAATGCTTTTGCTATAATTATGCGTATCTAGTTAGTCGTGCATTAGAAGGATGTAAAATACAAAAACCAGAGATTTTGAGTTGATTTTTGTTAATAATGCTTCGACTGATAATACACAACAGGTAATTGAGAACTTTAAGAAGCAAAATGAGGATATGAATATAAAAATAATCAATGTGGAAAATAATAAGGGACCTATTAATGGATATAATATAGGACTTCAAGCTGCAAATGGAAAGTATATTATGATTCATGATGCTGATGATTGGATGGAGCATTCTTGCTTAGATTTATTGATTGATAAAGCAAATAGGACAAATGCTGACTTGGTGGCATGTAATTATCGAGGTAACTCCTAATAATACAATTAAAAGAAAAGAAAATTTCCGCTCGACTTTGATGTTTGGACATTAAATCAGTTACAAGGAGTCATTTTTAAAACTGAAATAATCAGAGAAAATAATATCTTTTTGAAAAAGATTGTAAAAGGGGGATTTATTCTTTATACAAAAATTTGCGATATACTGTAAAAGTGTTGCGTGCATTAGACGTGTTTTATACAATTATTTGATAAATCCAGTTTCTGTAACTAAAAAAGTGGATGAAACATGGAACAAGGAAGAACTGCATGAATGGGTGCCATTAAATGAGGTGAAAAAATTTTGGTATTCACAAAAGAAATTGCGGACAGCACAGATGATGAAAATAGCAAGAGACAATTATGCTATACAGCTGTGAAAAATGTTGATGAAGGAATTATACTAGCAAAACGTCAGTTGGATAGTAAGACATATAGAGATGTTCGAAAAGAAATGTTACAGGCTCTTTGAGAATACATATCCACATTACAAACAGAATAGACAAATAAGATATACACATAATAGTAGAACATTTTTAGATAGAGTATGCGTTAAAACAATATTGGAAATTGATAAAATGGGGATGTGGAACATTTTTGACAAAATAGTAGAAATTATTTAGGATGGTAGTTGAACATGGACAATAAATTAGATGTGTTATATCAATTTGATGACAAATATGCTCCTTTTGCCGGAATATCAATGATTTCATTATTTGAAAACAATAAGCAGGTAGAAAATATTACAGTATATTTTGCGGCAATGGATGTTTCTGAGGACAATAAAATAAAATAGAGAAACAAGCACAAAAATATCAACGAGAAATTATATGGATAGATATAAACAAAGCACTTGAATATATAGAATCATTTAATGTACAAGGGTGGAATGGGTCATTAGCAACGTGGTTAAAAATTTTTGTTGTACATGAAATGCCTGAGCAGGTGAAACGTTTAATCTACATTGACTGTGACACGTTAGATTTGGACGATCTTTCATCGCTTAGGAGTATCAATATGGAGTAATCGCCAATTGATGTGTATTGATTCTGTTGATTTGTTTATTCAGAACTCTTAAATACTGCTAGATATTATAATGCAGGTGTGATTTTATATAATGTGGATTATTGGAAGAATAATAGTAATTTTGAAAGAATGTTGGATCATTTAAAGAAGAATATTAAAAGATATCATTGCAATGATCAGGGATTTGTTGAATGATTTTTGTGACAATAAAATTTTCACATTGCCTGTGAAATTTAATTTACAAGGGATACATTACTTATATTCAGAAAAAGTGTTTTTAAAGCATATGGACAGAATGATTATTATTCGACAGAGGAATTGCAAGATGCCACGATGAAACCGGCTATTGTACATTTTTTCAGGATTATGGGCAAGTATCCATGGGAGAAGAATAATATTCATCCTTTGAGAAAGCAGTTTCTGGAATGGAAAGAAAGATCAATGTGGTCGGAGATGAAAGATATAGAAACAGAAATAGGTTTTATATATAAAATTGAAACAGTGATGTTTAAGGTCTTACCAAAAGCTTGCTTTATAAAAATATTTAAGTATGTAACGGAAAAAAATGCAAAAGGATTATACAAGGAATGAACATAAAAAGAGTATATTAAAATAAATAATATAAAAGAAAAATTTTCAGCATCATATGTTTACATTATAATCACATGTATGTGCGTATTAGATTAATATTGTATAATTTTATTGAGCCGGGTGCAGCGGTATGGAAAATAGGCTATGTTGATAGAAATGATACGACCATGGATTTTTTAATACAGTTGCAAAAGATCAAACAACTATACATTAAGAGAAATCTTACGGACAAAATTGAACTTGTAACATATCCACCAGTCGCTACGGTGTTTTTTTTGGGTATATTCGCGGTTTTTGCCAGAATATGTTGTTGATCATAATCCAAGTGGGTTTGAATTAAGGGATAATCAATTCGCATTATACCCTTTTTTTGCTTCTTTTGGATTTTTATGATGATTTGGACATATGATTTAGTAATGAATAAAAAAGAGGGACTCATATAGAAAAACAGTGGTTTGCGCTGAGTTGTGTGTTCTGTCTTATGGTTTTTTGACAGGAATAGAAAGGGCAATGCAATAATGCTTTGTCCGATGTTAGTATTAGCATTTTTGTCATGGTATGATAGTTCAAACAAAGTATTGCGTGAAATTGGTCTCATTGCGTTGGCATTAGCGGCAGGGGATGAAGATATATCCGGCTATATTTGGGGGTATTATTGCTACAGAGAAAAAATATCGAGAAGCCATTAGAACCATCATATATGGTGCAATTGCAATGTTTGGTTTTCCTTTGTATTATGGAGGATTTACATCAGTAGTAACTTGGCTAGGAAATTTAGTTTCTTATACTGAAGTCAATGATCCTACATATAATTTGGCAGGATGTAGTTTTAGGTTAACAATAAAACCATATTGGTTTTATTTGGCTTTGATAAGGCAATATTAGATAATGCGCAGAGTATGGCAACAACAGTCGGATATATTATTCTGATTGTTGGGATATTGTTTGTTTTTAAACAGATAAACTGTGGAAAAAATTACATTGTTATCATGCGTTTCAATACAGGCATTTTCATTAAGCTTTTGATTATTGTTATTCTTTATGATATTTCCAATGATATATTTGTGTAATGAAGATCCTAAATTAGAGAAAAGAGATAGCAAAATTGCATTTATATTATTGTGTTTAATTTTAGTTCCATTTATATTGCCAGATGTTATCACATTTCCATATCAGCAATCTGGGTTTGATGTTACACGATTAGTAAAACAAATAGCATTGCTTATTTTAGAATTCTATTTGGATATATGATGCGGGAAAAGCAATCTTTATAGATGTGGTTTCTAAGTTAATATCTAAATGGGAGCGACCATTAGCAACTATTCTTTCAATAAGTCTTATTTTGATTATGTTCAGTCCTATTGTATATATACGGTCAAAAGGGACACAGATTATTTGAATGCAAATTCAGATTGCATATTAATAGGGCGCTTGTCGGATGGAAATGGTTCATCATTAGTTCATTCATTGTATCTGTAGATGATTCGTTGAGAGAAAGTTTACAATATTTTTATCATATTCCTGATAAGAATTTTATAGATAGTTCATCAGTTGAGGGAATGCGTAAGATGGCTGAGTGGACCAAATCATTAATTGTTGATGAAGATGTATACTGGCAATTATGTAATGTTTATGATGGGGATGCTATGTATATGGGAGAATGGCATGGATGGAGACAGAGCATTGGTTAAACGAGAAAAGAATTTTGCTTGTATGGTTCCAATAAATGATTTGATCTTTAGTATTTAATGGCAATGTAAGTGGTTGGAGTGTGGAATGCTAAAAATATTCTTACAAGGAAATTATCAAAACTGCAGACCATTATGTTTCAAACTACTGTGGAGAATATGGAGCAGTCTAGGGTATTATATGTTGGTGTTCTGAGACAACATGATCGATGTGAAGATGCTATAAAAAGCAGTTTATAAAATTATAGTGGCGAAATAGTAAGCGGAAATGATTTTTCAGATATTGAATAAAGATTTAAGGAACAAAATGAAAGCATTTATATTAAACTCATCAGACATAGAAAGAGATAGTTTTGTATGGAATATGGCTGGAAGCCTGTTAATGGCTTTCCAGTCTGTTATTTTTAATGATTTTAA
>VOFB01004835.1_pt1 | contig 26049 bp, 51 predicted proteins | sample 5384141 | NCBI WGS metagenome assembly VOFB01 (sample SAMN12384721, study PRJNA508395) | human gut metagenome | isolation source: healthy gut A | host: Homo sapiens | reverse complement strand
CCGGACGGCGGCTCTGTGAGCAAGAAAAGGTGCCCTGAGCCTTTGCCGCCGCAACCGCGCTGGCCCTGGCGCACGGGAATTTCCCGGCCCCTTGGCACTGGGTCAGAAGCTCCGGCAAAAGGGCTACCGATGGGGTTCAGGAGCAGGAGAATGGTAGAGCCGCCAAAAAGGAACAGGCCCTTTCCTGGCCCTTTTGGAAGGACCGGGGCCGTGGTGGTTTTGAATGCGGCCCACCAGCAGGGCGCCCACCTCCCACCTGGGTGACGGCGCCGAAATGCTCCGTCTCCAGGACAGTATACTCAACTATTTTGGATGAACACGGGGCAGCTGGCCAGGGCAATGGGCCGCACGGTGTGCAGTATCCCAGGCAGGAAGTGGTTCTCCCTTTGACGCCCCAGTCAATATAGCAGTAGCGGTGATAATCGTCTACACGCACAGGCGGAACACCAGGCAAAGGCCATTGGCATACCGCGTGGCGTTTTCCTGCCCTCCCAAGAGATCCGGCAGGCTGTACCGGCTGCCTTTGATTTGGAACATCCGCGACGAATTTAAATGGAACACAGACAGCTGCCCATCACAGGGAGAGATGAAGGCAGCTGGGTCCAGGTCTATGGGGCGCTGGTCTGGCCGCAGCCTTCGGGCGAAAAAGTCGTTGAAGCTGGAGAAGGACTGCTTTTCACAGCCGGTCAGATCCATCCCGTATCGACGGACAAATCCAGCGATGTGGGATTCGGGAAAGGTGACTGTCCAGATACCGGCCTGCCAGGCGGGACACTGGCGGGGCAGTGAGTCCCTTTAGAAGGAACCGGCCTGCCGCAGTCCGGTAAAGGAAGGACAGGGCGGGGAGCGATCCGGCTGCTTAGCCATGGCGTGTCACCAGACGGAGCAACAAAAAAACAGCAGGAACTCCGCCGCGCCCAAGGCTACTAAATGAGAATGCCCCGGAGATTTGGCTTCTTCACATGGAATTTGCCCACAAAGGCGCCGGCTGTGGCCAGCATGACGGCATGGTACAGCCAGCACAGGTCTGCACGGGTGATCCGCTGGAGGAGAACTAGGGTAGGGAAGATCAGAGAGGCGGAGGTGACGGGCAGACCTGTGTAAAACTCCTGCTTGAGGCCCCCGTGCTTTGGCGTTCCTCCTCCGTCACGTTGAAATAGGCCAGGCAGCCCGCCACTGTTCCGCCCGGAGGCGCAGTCGACCCCGGCTCAGGAGGTTCAGGCACCAAAGCGCAATCCGCTCCACCAGGCCCGGGCGGACCAGAAGCAGAAGAAACAGTCCGGCCAAAGCCAGCTGCAGAACTGCCCCCACCACAATGAACCAGCGAGCCGGAAGGCAGAAGGTGGCCAAAACCCCAGGGGCACAGTGCAATGGCAATGGGCGCGATGACCAGAATGGACAGGGTGTAAAGAACCAGATTCAGAAGCAGCGCTACGGGAGCAGACAGAGCCCGGCACACCGGCCCGAAGCATGTACCAGGCGGAGGCCGGCTGTCCACCGGTTGCAGAAGGGGTGACGGCAGAGAAGAAAATATCCGCTGCAGACCAGACGACGCCGCGCCCCAGGCGTGAGGGGCTGTCCAAGCGGCGGCAAATGGCATGCAGGCTCAATCCTTCCCAAAAAATGTAGCATAAAGTGCAGCCCACGGCCGCAGCCAGCCACACTGGCTGCACCTGGGACAGGTAAGTCAAGAATATGTCTGTAGAAAAATTCTGATTGGCGGAAACCACGGTATACACCGCGGCAATGGCCAGCAGAGGAAACAGCACAAGCCACAGAAGCAAATGGTTTTGTTTCTTCATACCGGAACACCCAACCGGCGGTTCAGCCGCTCATAGATCCGCCCAGCGCCAGTCTGCCGGGAGAGGAAGAGCCCAATTTCCACCACGGCTACGCCAGTGACTACATCCAGCACCAGATGCTGCTTCACCAGTAGGGGTGGAGACAAACACCATAAGGGCAAAGATCAACGTCCCAACCTGATACCCACGTCCCACCTTCCGGCAGCGAAGAGCTCCGCGGAAGCAAATCCAGTTTTCCAGGCAGTGGATGGAGGGAAGCAGGTTGTCCGGGGAATCCAGCCGGTAAATGAGCCGGGTCAGCCAGGGGAAGAAGCCGCTGCCCGTGACCTCCGGCCGCTCCATGGCGGTGGGCAGGAGGAGGAAACAGGCCAGGCACAGGAGCTTGGCGATTTGCTCCCCAGCCAAAACCTCGTAGCAGACGGCAGGGCTTTCCCGGGCAATGACCCAAATGCCCACCACCCAGGATAAAAAAAGCCAAAACGTATATGGAAACAGCCGATGGGACAAAGGGAATCCACCGGTCCAGAGGCAGAGTCAGATCCCAGTGGGGCAGGCCCCGGGTAATAAGACGGCTGCCATAATAGGTGAGCATGTTGCACAAGATGGTACCGGCCACAGGCGCAATGGTGTAAAGGGGAAGGAACCCTGCCGGTCCAGAGGGCTCAAATTCAGTTTTTTTCTCATCATAGGCATAATTATACAGGGTTCCCAGGGAAAATGGAAGGGGAGTTTCTTAAATTTTGGTGTCAAACGCCATATAAAACCTGAAACGGGCACAGAAACCGAAAAACTCGTTCTGTGCCCACAGATGGTACTTTTTTTCAGCTATTATGGGGGTCCAGAAAGAGAAATGGAGGCGCCTTGGAGGACCAAGGCCCAGGCTGCCTGAATCCGCCAGTTGCTGTAGGGGCGGCGGGCAAAGACCTCGTACAGAGAGCAGCCCTTATCTACCAGACATACGAGAATCGCCTCCCGGTATTTAGGCGGAATGGGGGTCAGGGGAACATGTGGCGCAGGATGATGTTTTGCCCACCGGGTCCAGGCTGAAATCTTGAAGGGCGTTGCCAAGGCCCGGGCGGGGTGATGAAAACCGTGGAGCCGGTGGGAGGGGTCCGGGTCATGCCAGTCGTAGAGGAAATAGTCGTGTAGCAGGGCGCCCCTGCAGCAGCTGCCGCCGCCGGAACCGGAGCGCTTGCAGATACCCAGCCAGGCGGTCGGTAGTAGGCCACGGCGATGTTGTGCAGCAGGCACCGGGTAACCCCGTGCTGAAGGAAAGCGGATTCCTGACTCAGCCGGGAGGCCCACGGCCAGACGGCTGACAAAAAACAGAAAGTCCTCATGCTCCACCTTAGGTCCCTCCTTGTTAGGTGTTTTCCAGTCCTTTTTTGGGGGCCAGATTTGAGACTGTGGCGCTTGGTGTAAACGCTGTAGATAAGCCCGCCCAGGAGACTGATGGCCAGAGTGATGGCGAAGACCAGAATGGCGAAGCGGTAATCCTGCCCTCCCAGGGCGTCGCCCCTACGGTGGAGGTGACGATGGAGGGAATGCGGGCCACGGTACTGAGGATGATCCATTCCGACAGACGGATTTTGGTCAGCCCCATGCAGTAGCTGATGAGGTCTTTAAAAGCCGGGGATGAACATGAGGAGGAAGGCCACAACCTGCACTTTTGGGGTGTTTGCATAAATTTGAGAGATTCAATTTTTCCTGGGGAAGTACAGCCCAGAACCCGGACGCCCCACCGGCGGACCACCAGGAACACCAGGGTGCTGCCCAAGGTGGCGCCAAGCAGGCACAGAAGGGTTCCCCTCCCCAGGCGCCAAAGGCGTAGCCTCCTGCAATCTCCAGAGGCTCGCCGGGAATCAAGGCAACCAGAACCTGAAAAATCACCATACCCACATACAGGACCCCGTCCCCAGATCCCATGGGTGTCCACCCAGGCCCGAAAAGCCGTTGGGATCTTTGGCAAACTGCACCAGGGTTTGCCCACCAGCCAGGTGACCAGTCCCATCAGGATGAGGGACAGTAATGATGATGAGGGTCAAAAGCCGCTTTTTCTTCTTTTTCAGATAGAGACATGGGGACGTCACGGTTCTTTCTGTGGGACTTGCATGCTGGTGGGGGATATGGCGCCCCCCGCCAGCGCATTTACAAGCAGGGCTACCTTAGCTGCATGCCTATGGGGCTTTTCCTCCGGGGTGGGGGACAGGCAGTTGAAGAGGAGGACGGCTTTGAACAGATCGCCGTCTATGACCAGGTTCAGCTTCCCCTTTTTGCAGAGACATGAGGGTTTTGGCGATGTTCAGCCCCAGACCGCTGCCCTCGGTGTTCCGGGCGCGTCCCCCGGACGAAACGCTCCATGAGCTCCTCCGCAGGCAGGTTCAACTCTGCCTGGGAGATGTTCTTCACGGAAATCATAACCTTTTTTCGTATTTTACTACATCCACATAGACCCGGTTCCCGGCTGGGCATATTTGACGCAGTTGCCCAGGAGATTGTCCATAACCCGCCAGAAGAGGCGGCCATCGGCGGAGACCAGGATCTCCGGTTGGGGGGCGGTGAGGACCAGGCAGGTTGGCGCGCTGCAGCTTCTCCTCATATTCTGCCAGGGCCTGGTTCACCAGTTCTACCACGTTCACGGGGGCCAGGTTCACCGGAATGCTGCCAGAGGAGGCCTTGGACATTTCCACCAGGTCCTCGGTCAGCCTTAAGCCGCTGGGACTGGCGGGCCAGGACCTCCAGATACTGCTCTCCTCGGCTGGTGTGTGGGGGCTTCTGAAGGTCCACATAATTCACAATGGAGGTCAAGGGGGTTTTTAATGTCGTGGGACACATTGGTGATAAGTTCGGTTTTCATGCGCTCGGACTTCAGCTGCCGCCCACGGGCCAGGCTGGCTCCTTGACCCAGGGCGTTCAGATCCTGGGCAATCTGGCGGAAGGAGCCGTGGAGATGGGTGGGGTCCAGCTTTTCCTGGAGCTTTCCCTGGGCCATATGCCGGGCAGCCTCCTGCAGCTTGCCCAGGGACCAGGGTGGGTACACAATGAGGAAGGTCCACATACCCAAGACAATCAGCATCCCCACTCCGGAGGTAACAGGATTGAGACACGCCAGGGTGACGACAGCTGCAATGGCGCCTGTGAGCACCCACTTCCAGATAACAGGGAGCATCCGGAACACCGAGCAAAGGCCACGAAACAGGTACAGGAAGCCCCGTCCCAGCATCAGTAGGCAGAAGCCGGTGACGGAATGACGCCACCAATACCCATTGCCGTACTTGACGCGGGTGGCCAGGGACAGGAGGGCTGCCATCACCAGAATGCCGCCTACAATGAGACACCCCACCCCAGTGACCAGAGTGATCCAGCCGGACCAATAAAAGGACTGGTTAAACAGGGCGAAGAGACCCGTCAGGCTGGCGCCAAGGATCACCAGGTACAGGTCCCCGGGTACCCGGTCCAGGGATTCAAGAAGATACCCTCCTGGTCAGGACGGCGTCCGGCAGCGCTTAGCAGATAGACTGTGAGGCACAGCAGGGCGGCCAGGCAGACGCAAACCAGAACCACCAGTACAAACCGGTACTGATACATGGCTCCCACTAGGGTGACATACTGGGAAAAGGTGTCATCATAAGCCATGTCCTTTAGCACATAGCCGGTGACAGAGTAGGTGAGATCCACCGTCTTCCGGTACCAGAATGTGCTGTCGTCAAAGGCTTCCAAAACGGTATTGGAATCCTCCTGTTGCTGAGGGACGGTTTCGTCCAACGATCCCGTTGACTGGGGCTCGGCAATCAAAATGGAATCCACCAGCACGGTGTTGGTTTGGCTGGCCAGGTATTCTTCGCCCTGGTAGGTGGTTTTCAGAAGCTTGCCGGATGCATCCCGGATTTCATAGCGATAGTTGCTTTTCCCGCTGTAGTATTCAGGATACAGCTGCCAGTGTCCGTTGTAGGAATATTGGAAGAGATAGCTGGGCAGTTCTTCCTCCGGGACGCCGGAGGCCTCCTGGGCATAGGCCCGGGCTACATTGTCGGCTATGTTGCTGCACCGCTCCTGGAGTCCCTGTTCCAGGAGATCATCCCGGCTTAGGGTATAAGCTCCCTGATCGGCCAGATAACAGGCGGCCACCCCTCCCGCCACACCGGTTACCAAGGCCACCAGAAGAAGGAGAAAACAGCCGGTTTTGAGGGCCAGGCTATAGCGTTTATTATACATCAGGGTTTCCCCCTCCATTTTGTATCCCTGACCCCAGACCACCTTCAGGTACCGGGGCTCTGAGGGATTGATTTCAATTTTTACTCCCGAAGGTGGCGGATGTGTACCGCCACGGCTCCCTCGCTGCCCAGGGGCGCCTCGTTCCATACCGCTTCGTAGAGCGACCGGGAGAATAAACCTTCCCGGATTGGACATGAGCAACCGTAAAATGGAAAACCCATGGGGGTGAGATTGGCAGGTTCTCCGTCCACGGTGACGGTCTTGGCTTCATCGTCCAGACAGATACCGCCAATGGTGAGGACGCTGGGCTTCTCCGGAGCCTGGCCGCCCAGGAGGGTGTACCGCCGGAGCTGAGACCGGACCCGGGCCAGGACCCTCCATGGGTACAAAGGGCTTGGTGATGTAGTCGTCTGCCCCCACGTTGAGGCCCAGGATCTTATCTTCATTTTCACTTTTGGCTGTGAGTAAAATGATGGGAGCGTTGGAGAACTCCCGGATGCGCTGGGTGGCGGCAATGCCATCCATTTCCGGCATCATGATATCCATGAGGATCAGATGGATCTCTTTCCTTCTGGACAAGCTCCACCGCCTGACGTCCGGTATAGGCCTCAAACAGACGGTAGTCGCCCATGGACAGATAAATTTTCAGAGCATTTACAATGTCTGGCTGGTCATCACAAATCAAAATGTTGTACATGTATTCTTCACCTCTCCGCCCCTTCATTATATCCCCGGGAAGTTTAAGATGAAAGAGGCTGCTTTCTTAAGGATTCTTTAATTTGAAGGAGGGCATAGAGCCATTCCTGACCCTCTGCTTCTGCGGGGCGCCGCAACGCTGCATCAGCATGGGCGCAATGCTACGAACCTAAGGCTAAACGCGCAACGTCCCGTTTAGCACTCGATGGTTCCGGCTTTTTCGCCCTTAGCAATCCGTATCATTGCCAAGGGAATTTGGGCCTAGGAATTTGGGATAAAATGGGGTATAATGACAAAGATATTCCAGACGGTTGGGAAGGGAGGGCAATGGGACCGAAGGAAAAAATAGAGCGTCTGGCCCAGACTCCGGAGGACCGGGTGCTGCTGGCCCGGGTTTGGGAGCGGCTGTCGGCAGGGCAGCGGCGGGAGATTCCGGCCTTCAGTTGCTTTCTCTCTCTGCGGGAGCAGGAGCTGGTGCGCCGCCTCATGGGGAGGAGACACTGACCTTTTTGGTGGGTATCCCGAGGCGGAGCGGGCGGTGGCCTGCTATTTGCCGCCCCCTATCTGGAGGAGAACAGCCTGTATGCTGAAGGGCCGGTGACCTGCATCTGCGCCAGCTATTTTGAGGGAGATTGCCTCACCCATCGGGATTTTCTGGGGAGCCTTATGGGGGCCGGGATCAAGCGGGAGACGGTGGGGACATTTGCGTAGGGAAGGGCTCTTGCGACTTCTTTCTCCTCCGGGAGATGGCCCCCCATGGGTGCAAAATCTCCCCAGTGCGGGGCGGACCCGGCTGCACTTGGAGGAAATCCCCTGGAGGAGGCCCAGATTCCCCACTCCGGAGACGGAGACCATCCGGGGAACCCTGGCCTCCTGCCGTTTGGACAGCGTTATTGGGGCAGGCTTCCGCCTGAGCCGGACCCGGGCGGGGGAGCTGGTGCTGTCCGGCGGGGCGGCGGTGGACGGCTTGCCCTGCCAGAAGCCGGACCGGCAGGTGGCTCCTGGGGCTGTAATTTCCCTCCGGGGAATGGGGAAAATCCGGCTGGCTGAGGTGAAGGGACAGACCCGGAAGGGCCGGATTTCAGTGGAAATTGAAAAATTCAAGTAAAGGGAGGCGGATTGCGATGATGGAGGATGTCATTGCGAGAATCAACGAGCTGGCAAAGAAAGCCAAGGCGGAGGGCCTGACCCCGGCAGAACGCTCTGAACGGGACGGGCTGCGGCGGATTTATCTGGACGCCATCCGGGAAAATTTGACGGCTCAGCTGGAGAACACCTATGTGGTGGATGCGCAAGGAAACCGGCACAAGCTACAAAAAAAAGGGCCAGAGCCCGGAGGAGTCGTGACTGTGTGCCCCCGGACGAAGCTGCGAATGATGACCCCGGAGGAGGCTGCCCGGTCTTTCCCCCGCCTTTTTAGAGGAGGATCTGCTGGTGCCGCTCTGGTGACGGGCGGCAGCATGGTCCCCCTTTTACGGCACCGCCGGGATGTGGTATACATTCGGGGAATCCGCTACCAGAGCCCCCGGAGGGGATGTGATTTTGTTTTGCCGGGAGGGGGACAGGCCCTGGTTCTTCACCGGGTCCTGAGCCGGTATGCCGACGGCTCGTTTCAGGTGGGCGGGGATGCCCAGACCTGGACGGAGGTGGTACGGCCGGAGCAAATTCTAGGGGTGGTGACCTGGCTCAGCCGAAATGGGGGAAAGGCGTTTCCGGCCAGGCGTCTGGACCAGCGGGTACTCTGGGGCCTGTGGTGGGTTCTGCGGCCTTGGCGGCCCCAGCTGCCCGGTGGGCTGCCAGAGTGCATAAAAAGCGTGCTTCAGCACCGTAATTGGGCGAAACCCCATGACATGCTGTAGCACGCTTTCCCTTTATGTCGGCTGTGTTTCAGGTGTGGACTGGAACCCGGTATTCCGGAACAATTTTGGGCCAGCAGATCCCGGACGTCCCGCCCCTGGACAGCGGCTTGGTAGAGGGACTGAAGCTGAGCCTCCAGCTTCTCGCCGTCAAAGGGCTGATCCTTGCCAATGTAGATGAGATCATTTTTGCGTTTTACGCATCCCTTCCCCAGACAGCAGGAGCTCTTCAAACAGCTTCTCACCGGGGCGAAGGCCGGTATAGACAATGGGAATGTCCACATCCGGCTCAAAGCCGGACAGGCGGATCATGTTCCGGGCCAGGTCATCAATTCGGACGGGATCTCCCATGTCCAAAATGAAAATCTCGCCTCCTTTGGCGTACACACCAGCCTGGAGCACCAGGGAGACCGCCTCGGGGATGGTCATAAAGTAACGGATGATCTGGGGGTCCGTGACAGTCACAGGGCCGCCGGCAGCGATCTGCTTTTTGAACAGGGGGAATGACGCTGCCGTTGGACCCCAGGACATTGCCGAAACCGCACGGCCACGTACTCAGTCTTGGAGCGCCCGTCCATCATCTGGATGATCATTTCACAAAACCCGTTTGGTAGCGCCCATGACGTTGGTGGGATTGACCGCCTTGTCGCTGGAGATGAGGGAGGAACCGGCTGGCTCTATACCGGTCTGCCATTTCACACATTCAAGGTGCCAAAATGTTGTTTTTGACGGCCTCGCAGGGGCTGTCCTCCATAAGAGGGACGTGCTTGTGGGCAGCGGCGTGGTAGATCAGGTCCGGGTGGTACCGGGCGAACAGGTCCTCCAGCCGTTCCCAGGTCCCGGACGGAGCCAATGAGGACGGTGAGCTTCAGATTTGGGTAGGTCCTGCGCAGCTCCTGCTGGATGTCGTAGGCATTGTTTTCATAGATGTCGAAGAGAATCAGCTGAGCAGGGCCGAAAGTGGCCAGCTGGCGGCAAAGCTCACTGCCAATGCTGCCGCCGCCTCCGGTGACGAGGATGGTCTTACCGGCTACATGCTTTCCGATGCCTCGCCAGATCCACCTGCACAGAGTCGCGCCCAGCAGGTCCTCAATTTCCACGTTGCGGATTTTTGGATGCTGACCTCTCCGTTTGCCAGTTGGTAGATAGCGGGCAGGGTCCGCAGGGTGCATTTGGTCTTTTGGCAGATGGAAAGGATAGTCGCTGCTGCCTGGAGCTGGCGGAAGGAATGGCTAGAACGATTTCCTGAATGCGGTATTTTTCAGCGGCAGCCAGAATGCTCTCCCGGCCGCCTACAATGGGGACGCCTCGCAGCAGCTGCCCACGTTTGCGGAAGCATCGTCGATGATGCAGACCACCTGATTGGAGGAGTGCTGGCTGTTCTGAAATTCCAGCAGGGCAATGGCGCCAGCATCACCAGCGCCGATCAGCATGGTGCGCTTTTTGAGCCCGCTCTTCCGCTGCGGTGCAGGATGTCCCGGAAATAGCGGTAAGCCGCGGCTGCAGCCCACAAAGGCCATGAGAAACATACAGTTCAGCACTGGGAAGCTTTTTGGGCGTCGGCAAGGCCAACAGGTGCATGCCCACGTACTTGACCGCTGCGGCCACAATAGAAGCGGCGGCAATTCGGGTGAGTTCGTTGGTACCGGCGTAGGCCCAGAGGCTGTTGTACAACCGGAAGAACCAAAAAATGAGAATGGTACACACAGTGTCCATCAGTGCATACCGATAGATGCTGTCCAGAAAGCCGGATTCCAACAGCGCCGTCAGATCCAGCTCCATCCGGGTAAAGAGGGCCAGAAAGCTGGACAGATTGATCAGTAAGATGTCCAACAAAAGCAGCAGAAAATCCGCGTGACCTTTATACGGTCCCATGGTTTGTGTTGTGTCATATTGTTCCCCTGTTTTCCTTAATTTCTCTATATATGGGCATATGGGTATTGGGCGTCACCAAATCTCATTTCTGCGGGAGAGTCTGTCCCAAACGCTTGCAGTGGAAATCGGAAAGACGTCCGCTTTCCTGGGATTCCACGCTGGATTTGGGGCAAAACTTCCGACCGGCAGAGATTCCAAATGGATTTTGAGGCTTGCCGGTGGAAGCTACTGGAGTGCCTCAGCCAGTACCTCCCGGCATGCGTCCAGATCTGGAACCAGGACCATCATGCCGCGAATGGTTGCGTTATAGTAGTCCTCATCTCCAGGGATGTGGACGCTGGTCAGCTCTGCCTTGGCCAGCATGGGCAGCAGATCGGTGACGTAACCGATCATCTCAGCGTTGCTCATGTCCGTGGTCAGCAGAGGGAATATCTCATTGATGAGGCCCAGAGCCTGGGTGAGGTCGATGTTTTTAAAGGCCTGGAACAGAGATGTGAGCACATTGCGCTGCCGGTTGGTCCGGCCGAAGTCCGAGTCCAGCTTCCGAATTCGAATAGGTCAGAGCTTGCTCCCCGTCCAGGTGATTCATACCTCAGTGAGACCCCAGCCGTTTTCACCGTTCATGTGTGGCTGGCCTCGGCCTCCGTGAGCTCAATGTCCACGCCGCCCAAAATATCGATGATGGAGGAGAAGCTGGAAAAATCACCTCTAGATTGGCGTCTACGGAGACGCCGAAATTTATCAGAGTTTCGTCCAGCATCTCCATACCGCCGATGGCATAGGCGGCGTTCAGCCGGTTGGGCAGATAATCATCGGGAAGCTGCAATAATTATCCCGCAGGAAGGAGGCCATCGTGATTTTGTTGGTCTTTTGTTAAAGCTGACCAGAATCATGGAATGGAACGAGAGCGGCTCGCCTTCCGGCGGTCCTGGCCGATGAGGAGATGTTGACGATGTGATCCTTTTGCCGATGACCTGGCCATCCGGTGTGGTGGAGAAGGTGATGGAATTCTCGTCCACTGTGGGATAGGCGGCGTCAGGGTCCAGCTCATCGGTGCCTGCTGGTCGTATTCCTCCTGGGACAAGCGCTCCACATTAGGGTCTGCCCGCTGAATCTTGTTTAGAGAGGTGATGACGAAAATGACAATGGCGGCGATCAGCGCCAAAAAGAATGAGCAAAATAGTCAGCAGCACCCACTTCCAAGCTTTTTTTCTTTTTGTGGGGTCTGAGGAACGTTGCCGCTCTGGTAGCGGTTGCGGGAACCGGCGCAAATTTACTTTGTGTTTGCGAAACATATGGGCCTCCAACAAATGAAATTTAAAAGATCAAGGGATGGGAAGGTCAGCACGTGCGGCTGCACAAAATCTTTTCCCATACAGTATACAACAAATTTGGGAGAAAATCTAGACAGAACTGAGAAATGTCTCAAACAATGTAAAAAGCGCCAAAAAGCAGGGGGATGATCCGGTTTTCCGTTGACAACCTGTAAAAGATACAACTACATAGTAAAGCCGCCTGCGCGCGTGGAAGCGGGGTGTAAAGCGAAACAGGATCCCATTACTTGCCGGCGGCGAGTGGCCCCATGATTCCATCAGGCAACCAACGGTGGAGGAAAAGGAAATGTTGCTGCCCCTGCGAAATGGAGCGAAATTAGTTGCGCCCCGGAGTGATTTATGGTATAATACTTTGCTGCTGGCCTTCCCGGCGCAGCCTGGAGGCCCCGTAAGAAAGGAGCATCGCCATGACAGATATGCATTGCCACATTCTCCCTGTGTGGATGATGGAGCCGGCAGTGTGGAAGAGGCATGCTCCATGGCCTGGAAGGCCTGGGAGAACAGGGACCAAGCGCATCATTGCAACCCCCCACTTTTGCCGGCCGGATCAGAGAAGGCGGCGCTCTGTCCAAGAGTATCGCCGCTATGTGTACCTTCTGCAGCAGGGGCTCCGGGAGCTGGGCTGCGGGCTGGAGCTGCGTGCCGGTATGGAAGTATTTGCCACGGCGGAGCTGCCAAAGCTGCTGGACCGGCAGGAGGTGTTGACCCTGGCAGATTCTCGGTATTTGCTGGTTGAATTTTACTTTGACGAGCGGGGGGACTATATGGATGACGCCCTGCGTCTGGTGGCGGACCGGGGATATGTCCCGGTGGTGGCCCATCCGGAGCGGTATCATGAGATACAAAGGGAATCCGGCTCTGGCGGCTAGCTGGTTCCGCCGGGGGTGCATTCTTCAGCTGAACAAGGGAACCATCCTGGGCCGTATGGGAGCTGCGTCAAAAGCAGACGGCCTGGTGGCTTCTGGAGCGGGACTTGCCCATGTGGTAGCCAGCGCCCACAGTGTGGAGCACCGCAACGGACCTGTCCCAGGTGCAGGAGCTGATTGGCCAGGACCTGTCCTGGCAGTATGCAGAGATCTTACTGGAGGAGAATCCCCGGCGGGTTTTTCCAGAAGGAGGCGATTGTACCGGCGCGGCCTGAATGAGGGAAGCCGGTGAAGAGGAGAGGATTTGATGAGAACCTGCAAGGTGATCCTGAAGTAATTCTATTTGTGCTATGACGGCGCTGACGTGTTTTCCCATTTTACCGCCAGGAGTCTGTGGATGATACGCCGCCGGTGCTGACGTGCACGGAAGAGGTGCTGGAGGTTTCCGTGAACGCGTCCCAGGGGAGCTGCTTCGGGCATCACCGCCTGGGATGATCGGGACGGGACCTCACGGGCGAAATCATGGTGGATCACATTTCCACCCTGATTAGCGCCAACACGGCGAAAATACCTATGTGGTGTTTGACCACGCTGACAATGCATCGAAGCTGACCCGGACGGTGGCATATACGGACTATGAGGCACCCAAATTCTCCCTAAAGCCAGCCCCTGATCTTTGATGTGGGCAAGACTGTGACCCTGATGGACCGTCTTACCGCCTATGACCTGGTGGATGGGGACCTCACGGGAAGCATCCGGATGACGGTGCAAAACCTCAACATTGCGGCGGCCGGTACCTATTCCATCACCCTGCAGGTGACCAAACAGTCTGGGGGATACTGCCATTGTGCCGCTGTCTGTGATCATGCGGGAGAACGGCAAGCTGCCATCCATTGCCTTGCAGGAGTACCTGGTTTACCTGAAGCAGGGGATCGCTTTGATCCGAGTCCTACCTGCTCCGGGTGACCGAGCTGATAGCCGGCAGGGGCGGACCTGCCCCCCTGGACGAAGTGAGCATCGATTCCAAAGTGGATATGGATCACCCGGGAGTCTATGAGGTGACTTATCAGTACACTGGCGAGGCCGGAACCGGGAAGACCATTTTTTGACTGTTGTGGTGGAATGATCCACCGGGGAAGCGAAGGGCATAAAAGCTATGAATCAGAAGAACGAATTTCGGTGGGCGGATGTGGAGCCATGGTGTGCTGCGGATGGTCCTACGCAATTGCTGGATGCTGATCCTGGCGGCGTTGATTGCCGGCATGGGGGCGAAGGGCTCTGGATTGGCTTTGGACCCCGGAGTATACCAGCACCATCACCTACGCAGTCCTTTCCAAGTCAGCCTCTGCCACCTCCAGAGCCAATTACAATGCCGCCAATGAAGTGGCAGTGAAATATTCCAGCATGTTGAGAGCCATCTGATGAAGGAGCGGATCTGCCAGGCTCTGGGCGTGGATACCTTGCCTGGGACCATCACAGCCCAGGTGGAGGGCGAGACCAACCTGCTCCAGGTGCCACAGCTCCGTCTTCCCGGATGGCCTTTGAGATGGTACCTGTGGATGCCCACTATCCGGAGAACACATTGACCAGAATGCGGTGCTCCATGTGATGACCAATGCCCAGGTTTCCATGTGGCCTCCAACCCGGTGAATCCGAGAAGAACGGTGCTGTTTGCGGCTGTTTGTGCGCTATGCTGGTGGCCTTGGCCTGGTTCTCTGTGGCGCAGGGATACCATTCAGACTCGGTCCAGGGGCCAGACACAAGCTGGATGCAAGAAGTTTTGGCGGTGGTACCTCATGAGAAGCGGGCCGGGGCCGTCTGGGTAGGAAGGACAAGCTGCTGCTTACCTCTCCCATGGTCAGCTTCTTTTCCAAGGAGTCCTTTTTCCGCCTGCGCACGGCAGTGGGAGCAAGCGGCTGAGCCTGGCACTGCCCCGCAGTGCCGGGTGCTGTTGTTACCAGCGTAACGGCTGGGAGGGAAAATCCACCGTCGCCTCAATCTGGCCCTGGCCCTGGCGAAAAAGCACCGGGCGGTGATGCTCATTGACGCACACCTGCGCAATCCTACCCAGATTCGGATTTTGGGCCGGAAGGCCATGGGAAAAACAAGGGCTGGAACGACTGCTGCAAGAGGAATCCCCAGATGCAAACCGCATCATGGAGGCTGCCGCATACGATGAGGCCACCAATTTGGTGACCATCATCAGCGAAGCCCCCCTGCCGCAACGCCGCCAAGCTGTTGTCCTCTCAGAACATGGGGCGGCTGCTGTCGGTTTTGCGGAAAAACCATGGATTATATTGTGATTGACTCTCCGCCCGTTGGGATGTTTGCCGATGGGGATGTGCTGGCGGATGTGGCGGATAGCGCGCTTCTGGTGGTGCGTCAGGACGTGGTCTCCGCCTGCGATATCAATGATGCCGCCGACGCCATCAGCCAGGGAAAAGCGGCGTTTCTGGGCTGTGTTCTCAACAATATGCAGACAGGTTTCCGATTTTGGCCGGACTTCCGCCTATGGCTCTGGCGGCTACGGCTACGGCTATGGCTACGGTTCAGAAAACAGGGCAGCCGGACGGAAGGCCGGGGCCGCTGAGGAGGTGGCAGCATGCAAGAGCATTCCTATGAGCACAATACGGATCAAAAAGTGGACCTGGAGCTGATTTTCCGGAACTTTCTCCACGTTTTGAAGAGAACCTGGTGGTGGGTGACGCTGCTGGCCATTTTGGTGGGGCTCTGCGCTATGTGCAGGCACAAAGAAGCTTTGTTCCCCAGTATACAGCCACAGCCTCTTTCTCGGTGAAAAGCGGGTACGTGGGCACCACTGATTTGGTGGACAGCACCCAGTATTATTATGACAATCAGGCCGCTGAGCAGGTGGTGAGCTCCTTTCCCTATATCATCTGCTCGGAGGCGATGCAGGAGCGCATTTGCCTGGCCCTGAATACCAGCTGGATCAATGGCACGGTGACAGCCTCTTCCATTGAGAGACCAACATCTTCACCCTGACCGTGACCAGTACCAACCCTCAGGATGCCTATGATATTTTAAATGCAGTGATTCAGAATTATCCTCAGGTGGCTTCCTTCGTCATTGGCGGAACCCAGCTTTCCATGATTGAGGAGCCCCAGGTGCCCACAGTGCCGGTGAATACCTTCCGGGGGTCCCGCCCGCTGCTAAAGGTGTGGGCAGCTGGTCTGCTCCTCGGTTTGGCCCTGACGCTGCTGATGGCCATTGGCAGAAAGACGGTCCGGACGGCGGATGATTTGAAGCGGAGCACCAGCGTGCCTGCATGGGCACCATTCCGGCCATTCAGGTCAAGCGCCGGAGAAAGGCGGCGGGCAGCGGGTTTCGATTTTGAATCCCCCATTTGGGAGACACCCTGTCCGTGCCCATTGGGGCCCTTCAGGTTCGCCTGCTCCGCTCTCAGCCCGCCGGGGGGGACCGGAAGGATCATTCTGTTACCAGTACCATGCCCGGAGAGGGAAAGACCACGGTGTCCTTTAACCTGGCGGCCTCTCTGGCTCAGAGCGGGAAGCGGGTCATCCTGGTGGACGCAGATCTGCAGCACCAGGTGGTCAAGGCGCGGTTCGGCATTACTACGCCCTCAGCGGGGCTGCTAGAGCTGTCCAGGCAGCCAAGCCGGACATTGCCCGGGTGCTGATTCCGGTGCCGGGGTCGCCAACTTAAGCCTCTTGGCTGGGGACACCCGGATGACGTCCCCCATGGGAATTCTGGATTCTCAAAGATGCGCAGTCTCCTGGAGAGGACCCGGACCTTGGCCGACTATGTGATCATCGACGCGCCTCCGGCGGGGCTGCTGGCAGATGCAGCGGTGCTATGCCGCTCAGCGGATCAGGTACTCTATGTGGTGCGCTATGACAGCTTCGCCCGGAACCAGGTGGCCGACGCCATGCACAGCGTCTCCGGCAGGGGGCGGAGCTTACGGGCTATGTCATCAACGGACGACCCACCAGAAGAGTCGAGGCTATGGCTACGGCTATGACCGGTATGGCTACGGCAAATATGGCTACGGGACAAAATACGGCTATGGGAAAAACGGCTCCCGGAAGCAGGATAACGCCCACCGGAGCTCCGGTGACCTGGGGAAGGATGAGCATGGAGCTGAGAGACCGTTGCTTTTTGAGCGCTCCTTCGGGATGGGCTGTATGGCGTCTGCAGCCAGGAATCCAGGGAGCTAGCCGCCAACATGGATAGGGTGCTTCAGGACCAGGTTCTGGAGCTGGCCCGGCTGCACAATTTATTTCCACTGCTGGCCCAACAGATGCTACTGCTGAATCCACCGGGTTTGCCCGGGAGGCGGTGCGGAGCATCACCATTCAGGCCTTGGCCCGGCAAACGGTGGCTACCCAGGAGCTGCTGGCTTTGACCCAGGCCCTGGGCGGGCTGCCGTTCCGGCTCTGGTGGTCAAAAGGGTGCGGTGTGTGCCAGAAGTCTGTACCCCACGCCGGACCTGCGGCCCTCCTCCGATGAGGACATTTTAATTCGGCCGGAGGATCTGGCCCGCGCCGAGGAGGTGTTCCGTCAGCGAGGCTACTCCCCTCCAGGAGGAGGGCGACCCGGGGAGGCTGTGCGGACCTGGTGCGCCCCGGTCTGCGGGTGGAGCTGCACCGGAGCCTCTGTGGCGATCTGACCGTAGCGGGACATGAGGTGGAGTCTTGGTTTGCAGGCTGTTTCAACCGCAGCATGATTTGGAATGTGGGGGAGGGGACGGTCCGAACTCTGGGACTTCAGGATCATCTCCTCTATTTGCTCCTTCACTTTTATAAGCATTTTCTGGCCGGTGGCGTAGGCATCCGGCAGCTGTGTGACATTGCCTCTTTATAAGGCAGCGGGCGGGGATGGACTGGCCGGCCCTTTGGGGAACCCTGACGGCGATGCACCTGGAGCGCCTGGTCTGGAACATGATGGATCTGGGGGTCCGGTATCTGGGCCTGGCCCCTCACATGGTTTGGGGACCGCCTGAGCTGCCGAAGGCCGACAGCGAGGCGCTGCTTTTGGATATTCTGGATGCCGGTGTATTCGGCTCCAGCACCATGGAGCGAAAGCACAGCAGCCTCATCACCATCCGGGCGGCCTCTGACGGAAGGAGCCGGGGGGACCCTGGGGTCCGCGATATTTCCCCCGGCTGCCAGCTTGGCAGGGCGGTATCCCTACCTGCGGAAATGGCCCTGCTTGCTGCCGGTTGCCTGGTGCGCCCAGGGGCCTTGGTTACCTGAAAGAGGGCCGAAATGTGGGGGGCGAGCCGCCGCCGCTGCCCGGTTTGGCCGCCAGCGGCTGGAGCTGCTGGCGCAGTACGGCCTGCTGGGCCGCAAGCCATAAGCCCATCCTTCCTGAAATCATCACCGGAGCCTCCCATCACACATGAGGCCCGGTGATTTCTTATGTCATGGTGGGGGAGCGCTTTGCCTCCCTTTGGGGCATAGGTGTACGGCTGATATGTCATGCTCTGTGGGAGGGCAGTGCCGTTTTTTTCGTCCGGCCTTGCAACATGGGCCGGTTTTGCGTATAATAGCATAGAAAACTCCCTGCATTTTCAGGAGGTGTCTGTATGAATTTGTGGATTGACGGACGGCAGGTTGAGGCTGTGCCGGGGAACGCCTGCTGGATGCGGTGCGCCGGTTGGGGTTGGATCATCCGGAGCTGTCCCGGCGCCCTCTGGCGGCGCGGATTGCTGGGGAGACCTTTACTTTTGAACTATGTCCCCCAGAGGAAGAGCAGGAGGATCCGGCGGCCATGCGCCGCGCTATGGAGGCCTCCGGTGGAGAATCACTCTGCTGCGCTATGCCGACTCCAGGGGCGGCAGGTTTACACTCGGACGGTGCAGTTTGTTCTGTTCCTGGCCATTCGCCAGCTCTACCCGGGGCCGTTGCCAAGATGAATTTTACCGTGGGGCAGACCCCTGAATGTAACGGTGGAGAAGGAACCGGCCTTCACCCCTGGGGATGTGCCCGCCCTAAAGGAGCGGGGTCGCCCAGCTGGTAGAAAATGGACATTCCCTTGCTGCGGAAAGCGGATCACCACCCAGGAGGCTATGGCTGCCTTTTGCAGCTGGGGGCAGGTAGACCAAGCCCGGCTCCTGTCCTGGCGCAAGACGCCATATTTTGACGTGTATACCTATGGGGATTATATGGGACTATTTTTATGGGGAGATGGCCCCTCCACAGGCTACCTTTCCGTATGGGACCTGGTGTCGGACGGGGAACGGGGGTGCAGTTCTGCTTCCCGGATTCTGGTAATCCGGACCGGGTTTGCCAGTACCGGGAGCTGCCCAACTTTTCCGCAGTATTTGCAGAGAGCGAGCGCTGGTGCCACCTCATGGGCTGCTCCACGGTGGCGGATCTCAATGACCTGGTGCAGCAGGGACGCCTGAGCGAGCTGATCCGGGTGAACGAGGCGCTTCATGAGCGCAGCTTCTCCCAGATTGCGGACCAAATTCTGCAGAGGGAGGCGAAGGCTGTGCTGCTGGCCGGTCCCTCCTCCTCTGGCAAGACCACCAGCGCCAACCGTCTGGCGGTACAGCTCCGGGTCCGGGGCAAACAGCCTGTACTCATTTCCCTGGATGATTACTACCGGGACCGGGATACCATCGCCCCGGGCCCCGACGGGAAGCTGGATTTGGAGCATATCAACACCATCGACACCGACCTGTTTCGTCAGCACCTTTCGGCGCTTCTTCAGGGGCAGAGGGTGCAGCTGCCCCGGTTTGATTTCCTAACCGGGCGGCGAACAGACACAGGCAAGACCCTGGAGCTGGACGGGGGACGCCATTATTATTGTGGAAGGACTCCACGGCCTGAACCCGGTTTTGCTTCCAAAGGATGTGGAGAAGCACTTGATTTTCCGCATGTATGTCAGCGCCCCTCCTGCCCTTGAATCTGGACAATCACAACCGGATTCCCACCAGCTACCTCCGCCTTCTGCGGCGGATTGTCCGGGACTACGAGACCCGGGGGCCTCCGTGTCCCACACCCTGGCCATGTGGGATTCTGTGCGCCAGGGGAGGAGCGGTGGATTTTCCCTTATCAGGAGCATGCCGACGTGATTTCAACAGCTCTCTGCTCTATGAGCTGGCGGTGCTGAAGAAACACATCTTCCCCCTGCTGAATGCGGTGACCTGGGAGGACCCCTGTTATGAAGAGGTTCGCTCCATTGTGAAGGTTCTCAATTACGTGTTGGAGGCCGATCCCGAAGAGGAAATCCCCCCACCAGCTTGCTCCGGGAGTTCATCGGCGGGAACAGCTTTTACCGGCAAAGGCAAAGTGACGGGGCCGTCTCACTTGCAGAAACGTCAACTTGAAATCCGGCTGGAAATGGGTATTTCTCCATTTCCGGCCGGAAATTGTTTTCCTATTTCAAGCATCATGCAGCGGCGGACGAAATCTGCAGCTTGCCAGGGATGCATGGGGGTGGAACTTTCTGACGTGAAAAATTTGAAAAAATTTTGCTGATCGGCAAAATTAAAGAAAAGTGGGGAAAAAAGGATGCGTATAGCAATAAAACAGAAATTTGCAAGCGGTTTTTTGGGGAAATTTTCTGAAACAGGAAACAGGGATACCCAAACTTCAGCCTTGCCAAAAACAGCGCAATGTGCTATAGTGCAAAATGTAAGAAGCATGGAGCCTCCAACAACCCTTTTTCGGCAATATCATTTACTTGTAGTTTTGTACTGGCGTAGGAGCCCTGCTCCCGGGAAGACAGGGAGCGCCGTTCCAGTTCATCTTAGGTGGCAGGGCTTAAGTTGACGGCATTGCTTTTTGAGGGATATCTGCCGCAGGAAACTGCGTGGATATAATTTTGCCGGGAAACCGGAATCAACGAAAAAGGAGAACGCGTATGAAAAAGATGCATTTGCCCTCCCGCCTGCTTTCCATGCTGCTGGTTTTGGCATTGCTGTGCGGCTTCGCGGCCCCCCGTGGCGCTGCCGGTTCCAGCAGTACAGGCCTCAGCTTGACGCAGGTAGACAACAGCGCGGTTTCCGCCAGTCTGCAGGAGCAGGCGGTGGAGGAACCGGAGGAAGCGGACTATGCCGATACCGATATGGTCCGTGTGTCGATTGTGATGGAAACAGCCTCCACCGTTGGGGCAGGCTTCGCTACATGGAAGACATTGCGCATAACAATGCGGCGATGTCTTACCGCGCGGGACTCGTCAAAGAGCAGAGCGGCGTACAGGCCAAAGATTGAGAAGGCCACGGGCGAGAAGCTGGATGTGGTCTGGAACCTGACCCTGGCTGCCAACATCATCTCTGCCAACGTGGCCTATGGCCAGATTCCAGCCCTGGAGAAGATCCCGGGGTGGCCGAGGTTGTGATTGGGGCCGGTATGAGCCAGATGTGGCTGGGGGGCAGATTCTGCCTGTAGATCCCAATATGGGCACCTCCTGCGAGATGATTGGCCTCCCATCGCCTGGACCGCTGGTTACACTGGTAGGCTGGCAGCCGGGTTCGCCATCATCGACACCGGTCACCGACACCGACCACCAGTCCAACAGCAGCGCCTTTGACTACGCCCTGGGCAGGATGCAGTCCGGGCCGGAAAGACGGCGGAGGAGTATGTGAAGGGTCCCATCTCCTGAATGTAGCGGAGATTACAGAGGTTTGGCCGGAGCTGAACATCAGCAGTTTCAATTATCAGCCCCGAGCAGACATACCTCAACACCAAGCTCCCTTTGCATTTAACTATGTAGATACGAACTTGGATGTGGTACATTACAACGACACCCAGGGTGAGCACGGCTCCCATGTGGCCGGTATTGCCAGCCAACCGGTACATTCCCAATGGGGATGGCACCTTCACCCCGGCGCTGGAGGCGGTGAGCACCCAGGGCGTCGCACCGGATGCTCAGCTTATCACCATGAAGGTATTCGGCACCAGAGGCGGCGCATACGAATCCGACTACATGGTCGCCATTGAGGATGCCATTGTCCTGGACTGTGACTCTGTGAACCTGTCGCTGGGTTCTGGCAGTCCTGGTACCTCAGGAATGCCACTGCAGGTTTACCAGGCCATTCTGGAGAATCTGACCAAGGCCGGCACGGTGGTGACCATGTCCGCCGGTAACTCCGGCTCCTGGGTGGAGGAACGCCAAGCATGGCAGCAGCTATCTGTATGCCATCGATGTGAGCATGCAGACCAATGGCACGCCGGGCACCTATACCAACTCCCTGGCTGTGGCTTCAATCGACAATGCAGGCTCCACTGGCGAGTACCTGTCCGTGGGCGAGCATGCGGTGTTCTACACCCAGAGCTACGAGTATATGAACGAGCCGTTCACCACCATCCCCGGAGAACAGAGATATATCTTCATTGACGGCTTCGGTACGGAAGCGGAGGCCGCCGTGGGCGATGCTCTGAAGGGGCCATATGCAGTTTGCTCCCGTGGCTCCATCTCCTTCTTCCAGAAGGGTAATTACGCCGTTCAGGCTGGCGCCATCGATTATCTATAATAACACGGCTGGCACCATCAACATGGACCTGACGGACTATCAGTACACCCAGCCCTGCGTGACCAGGAGGATGGCGCCCCTGATGAAGGCCAACGCCGTTCTCTACCAACGAGGCAGGCAACTGAAGGTAGAGGACGGAAGGTCGGCTCAGATTCGGCCGAAAGAGTACAATACCATGAGCGCCCTCCTGGGGCGTTCCCGGCTCTCTGGAGCTGAAGCCTGAGGATTACCGCCCCCGGCGGCTACATCTACGTGGATGGAATTGTTCCCGGCGGCGAGCTATGAGAACATGTCCGGCACCCTCCATGGCCGCTCCTCAGGTGGCCGGTATGGCTGCTGGTTGGACAGTACATCCGTGAAAGTCGGGGCTGGAGGAAAAGACCGGCCACACCGCCCGTCAGCAACGGCCTGAGCCTCATGTCCACGGCTGTGCCGCAGCTGGAGGACTTTGGCCAGGATGCGGAAGGCAATGACCTGGGTGACGGCTACTGTCCCCGTCCTGCGCCAGGGCGCCGGCCTTGCCAATGTGGGCGCGGCGGTCTCTGCGGACAGCTATATTCTCATGGGCGAGGACGCCACGAAAGTCCTATGCCGATGGCAAAATCAAGGCGGAGCTGGGCGACGACCCGGAAAAGACCGGCCGCTACGAGTTCTCCTTCTCCATTTCAACCTGACAGAGTCGGAGCAGACCTACGCTCTGTCTGGGGATCTTTTACCCAGGATCTGTTTACGGATGAGGGGATCTCCTCCACATGAACACCTGGACCACCGGTCTCCACGCTGAGGTGACATTCAGCACAGGCGACACGGTCACGGTTCCTGCCGGCAGTTCTGTCGACGTGAAGGTTACAGCAGTCCTGGACGCAGGAGCAGAAGACTGCCCTGAATCAGAATTATCCCAATGGCGCTTACATTGAGGGGCTATGCTTTTGTCAAAGGTGTGACCACAGATGACGGCGCAGTGGGCACATCCCGGTTCTGGGCTTCTACGGCAACTGGTCGGATGCTTCCATGTTCGATGTGGGCTCCCCGCATGGAGTATCTGACGGGGGGAAACTCGGGCTCCTTATCTGGGAGACATGAAGGGCAATGCTGCAGTTGTGGCTTATGGGGAAAGCTCGCAAACCGCCTATTTTGGCGGCAACCCCAGTGCCCGATGAACGCTATCTGCCGGAGCGCAACGCCATCAACAGCGAGAATGGCGACAGAATTACACGCTTCAATTTGTGCTCATCCGAAATGCTGCAGCTACTTCTGTCTCCGCCAAAAACCTGACGAAAGACCGGGTCATCATGCAGTCGGAGCAGGCGCTGTTGCATCTGCCTTATTACTTCACCAATGGCGGCTACTGGATGAATACCAACTACCGCCTCAATACAAGTTCCTCCCCAAAGGGCGCTGCAGAGGGGTGACCGTCTGGAGCTCGCACTGACCATGGCTCCGGAGTATTATGTCTCTTACGATGCAGAGGGCAAAGCTGTGGTGAATTGGGATGCTCTGGGCGAAGGCGCCTCCTTCCGGATTCCCATGGTGGTGGACAAGCACGGCTCCTGTGGTGAAGGACACCTCTCTGAGCTTCACCCGGAACGCCATTGAGGTGACGGCAAGACAATCAGTATGTGGCTGCTGTGGCCCTGTATAATCTCGTCTGGGTACTGTCCTGACCCATGACGGGGCGAAGCAGGATATCGAGCTCATGAAGAGGCGGAGCTCCTGATCTTCGACTGGTGTCAACGGCAAGGGCTTCCTCCTCAGATCATGGACTATGCCAGAAACACCACCACCTATGGGTGGACATGATTGGCGAGCCGGGAGCCTGCCCTAGGCGATGTTTCACCTGGACGCCGGGTATTGGACCAGCATAACCGCGCGAGCCCACCCCGACGATCTGGAAGTCTACACCGATGCCAGCCAGACCTTCTATGTGGCGAATCATTGTAGACCACTATGTGCTGGCCTCTACCAAGACACAGGTGACCTGTGCCATTATGCCGAGGATGATTTGGGCTGGTCACCACCAAGATTGCCAATCTGGGTATGGTTCTGACGCTATGGCTTATAACCCCCGCCGATCGAAAAAATCTATGGCGTTGCCACGACAAGTTGGTGACGGTGACAAGTTCGGGGCCACGGAGGCCAGGCCCTGCCCGTGCCTTCGGATACCCCCTGCCTGCGATGCAGATGGCAACTTCTTACTGCAAATCAGCAACTTCCACGTCTGGAAGCCCACTATGAACGCGTCCCAGATCCCCGATTTACGACCTAAACGACGAGACGGCAGGTGACAACGGACATGCAGGCACTGATGGAATATGTGACCGGTTCCGGGCCTATTTCCAATGGGAACATGCGGACTTAACGGCGACGGCGAACTCAATACCAGGGATGTTTATAAGTTCTGGCCATACCACGGAGAATGAGCTGACCGTACGAAGCAGATCGTCAGCGGCATCGGGCGGCAGTACAAACGGTCAACAGACCATGAGATGGATCCTAACACAGGAATGCCGCCTGGTCGCCATCAGATGCGAATGGGGGACTGTGGTTCCGCACCTTCTGAGGAGATTGGATCCGCTGTTTGGTACCGTACCACCTCCAGCGCAACCTGGGGTATCAGATGTCCTGCCTGATTATCCCGGAAAGACAGACGGAAGACTGGGTTGTACCCACGGACCAAAATCACCGGCATTCAGATTTTCGGACGAATTCACCGAAGGGCACCACCAAGACGTTGTCCGCCTCGGTGCTGCCTTGGACCGTAACGGATCGTGAAGGTTACCTGGACCTCCTCCAATCCGGGTGAGGTGAATGACAAGGTTGTCACAGGCCTGTTCCCGGCGAAGCAGTGATTAATGCCACCTCCTTCTGAATCCTGCCTTTACGGCTTCCTGTCATGTCACAGTGAAGAATTTGGAGATCACCCTGAAGGGCGCCCTCCGATCCCGATGGAAAGCCCAGCTCTTCTCCTGGCCATACAGGAAGGTGCCTGGCAGAAGACTGCAGACCGTTCATTCAGCTCCGTGACCAGCGATCCTGTAGAACATGCTGCCTGTGGACAGCACCAGGACGCCTGGAGCATGCACAAGGTGGATCCGGCCACCGGCAGGGACACTGGGCCAACGGCGGCGTTCCTCTGTGGATCTGGTGTACAGCCAGCGGTTCTCCACGGCAGAGGCGCCTCCTTGGTAACTGGCATCTACTACTATTACTTCCTGGTCTTGAGAATCCATGAAGCGTCCGGCGCAGCTGCAGGAATACCTGCCCAGCGTGGGCGCCACCCGGTTGCCGCCACCAGCCCAGTGTGCGGGAAACGGTGGAATTCTGAGGCCAAAACCTGACACAGGGGCACTTGTCCTCCTGATAATCTGGCCATTTCTGGAACTGCTGCCCATCAGGAGGAGGGGAGAATTTACCGCGCTTCTGGAGCCGCTATGAAAGCTACAATCTGAATGAGCAGTTCTGCGACAAATATGGCAACAATATGTTCTCTTCCGGTGGTCGGCGAGGATGGGTATCTGTATCGTCCGCCGGCCAAATCACCACCGCATGTTACGGACGCGCCGGTAGCTACCAGCATCGCCACATTGCTTGGCAAGAGACGATGTTTGGCCTGCGGCTCTTGTATATGAAGTCAAGAGCAATGAAATCGCCGGGAATCCGGGATGCCGGACGGCTGTCTGCAATTTGATTCAACCTGAAGGTGAAGGCAGGCGGTCTCGATGGGCGAATGCGGCCTCCAGCGTGGGGCGGAAGCCCAGTGGCCGAAAACGAACTGTCGCGAAGTCCAACGTTATGCAGACGAAGAATGTCACGGTGCATCACAAGAATAAAAGGGCAGCAGGTCCAACAACGGCTCTGGTGACTGTGGAGGAAAGATGCACCTCCTGAGCTGCGGGACATCCAGGTAGCAGGAGCACATGCAACTGAACGAAGTACAATTGA
>VOFB01004323.1_pt1 | contig 26057 bp, 23 predicted proteins | sample 5384141 | NCBI WGS metagenome assembly VOFB01 (sample SAMN12384721, study PRJNA508395) | human gut metagenome | isolation source: healthy gut A | host: Homo sapiens | reverse complement strand
ATTTCGAACCTGCCGAAGTGAACATCAAACAGGCGTTGGTCGACAAATACTGGAAGAAATAAAAGAATTCTGATTCATAATTTATGAATTATCATCGACTCATAAGTTATGAATCAGAAATCATAAATGTATAGAAAATGGCAATAAAGTTTCAATATAATAAAACCTCTCTTCAGCAATTGGAAAAGCAACTGAAGATGCGTGAGCGTTCCCTGCCGACGATCAAAAGTAAGGAAAGCGCCCTGCGTATCGAAGTGAAGCGGACCAAGGACGAAGTGAATAAATTGGAACTTCAGCTAGAACGAGAGATTCAGAGTTACGAGAATATGGTGGCTTTGTGGAACGAGTTCAATCCCGAACTGATTGCGGTACGGGATGTTTCTCTTTCTACCAAAAAGATAGCCGGTGTAGTGGTCCCTGTGTTGGACGAGATCGAATTCGAGATCGGCCGTTACAGCCTGTTCAATGCCCCTGCTTGGTTTACCGACGGTATCGAACTGTTGAAGAAGTTGGCGCGTACCGGCATCGAAGCTGAGTTTTCGGGTATGAAGTTGGAGTTGTTGGAGCATGCGCGGAAGAAAACCACTCAGAAAGTGAATCTTTTTGAGAAGGTACAGATTCCGGGTTATAAAGATGCGATCCGCAAAGTGAAACGATTCATGGAAGACGAGGAAAGTCTCTCCAAGTCATCACAAAAGATCATGCGGGCTAATCAGGAAAAGCGTAAAGCGAAAGAAGAAAAAGAGGAGGCTGAAGTATGATAGTAAAGATGAGCAAGTATGCCTTTATGGTATATCATAGAGAATATGATGCATTCCTCACGACTCTCCGCGAATTGGGTGTTGTGCATGTGAAGGAAACGAATTCTGTTCTGGATAATGCGGAACTACAGGCTTTGCTGGCCGAACGGAAACAGGTAAGTACAGCGATCCGCTATTGCAAGAACTTGAATTCCCAGACGAAAGAGGTGACTGTTGCTCCGGCACGCGGACTGACAAAAGCCGAAGGATTGAAGTTGGTAGGCAAGCTGGAAGAAATGCAAGAAAAGCAGGCCCAGTTACAGGCAGCGAAAGTTTCGCTGGAAAAGGATATCGCTTATATGGATATCTGGGGAGAGTTCAGCTATGCAAATATCAGGCGGTTGAAAAAGGCTGGCTTCGACGTGACGTTTTTTAGTTGCCCGACTTCCAAATACGAACCTAAATGGGGAGAAGAGTACAATGCTTTTCTTGTCAATAATTTCCAGTCGGTTACCTATTTCGTGACGGTCACCAAGACGGGAACGCCAATCGATATCGATGCTGAACGTCCGAAAATGCCCGACCGGGGATTGGCAAAACTTCATCTTGCGATGGAACAATTGCTGGATAATATCAAGGTATTGAACAATCAGTTGAAAGAGTATGCAGCTGAGCAATACAATACATTGGTAGAGTTGGAAAAGAATATCCAAAACGAATTCAATCTTTCCAATACGCTGGTGCAGACGGATCGCGAAGCCGGCGATAAGTTGATGTTGCTGGAAGGTTTTGTTCCGACGGAAGAGGCTCCGGCTATGGAGGTCGCCCTTGAAAAAGAAGGTTACTATTTCCAGGAGTTGGATATACAGGATGGGGATCGTGTTCCGATCAAGTTGAAAAATAATAAGTTCAACCGGTTGTACGAACCGATCACCAAGATGTTCTCCTTGCCGAATTACACCGAGTTCGACCCGACACCTCTTTTTGCTCCCTTCTTCATGCTCTTCTTCGGACTGTGCTTCGGAGACGGAGGATATGGTTTGTTAGTGTTATTGGCTTGCTCGTTCTTCAAGCGGAAAGTCAATCCGGACTTCAAACCTTATCTTACCTTGTTCCAGTATTTGGGCTTGGCGGCGATAATCGTCGGTACATGTACGGGTTCTTTCTTTGGGATCGCATTGGCCGATGTCCCGGCATTATCGAAAGTGAAAGACTACTTTGTAAGCAGTGACAATTTGATGACCTTCTCAATCGTTATCGGTCTGGTTCAGATTATCTTCGGAAAGACGGTTGCCGCTTTTAAGATGAAAGCGCAAAAAGGTGTCAAATATAGTATTGCTCCTTTTGCCTGGGTTTTTGTTATTACGGCATTGGCACTGGCATTCGGGCTGCCGATGCTGAATTTGCAATTGCCCGAAACCGTCAAGACGGTCTTTATCGGTATTGCGGTTATCGGCTTGGTTGTAGCTTACCTGTATAATTCGCCGGGAAAGAATATCTTCCTGAATTTCGGTACAGGGCTTTGGAATACCTACAACATGGCTTCCGGATTGCTGGGTGACACCTTGTCGTATATCCGGTTGTTTGCAATCGGTTTGACAGGTGCGATTTTGGGGGGTGTATTCAACCAGTTGGCCGTAGATATGACGGAGGGCATGAACATCGTGCTGCGTGCGGTATGCATGTTGCTGATCCTGTTGGTCGGCCATGCTATCAACATCGGGCTTTGTACGATCAGTTCGCTTGTCCATCCTCTACGTCTTATCTTTGTCGAATATTATAAAAATGCCGAATTTGAAGGAGGAGGTAAAGAGTACCGGCCTTTTAAGAAAGCATAGGCAAACGAGGTATGTTTATCTATTATTAAAAGTAAATTAAACAATAACAAAAAAATAAATTAAAACAATTATCATTATGGAACCAATTTTATTAGCTTATCTGGGTATTGCGTTGATGACAGGTCTGACTTTCATCGGTAGTAGTTATGGGGTAACGATTGCGGGTAATGCCGTTGTCGGAGCAATGAAGAAAAATCCCGATGCACTGGGTACTTACATCGCATTAAGCGCGTTGCCCTCTTCTCAGGGATTGTATGGATTTGTAGGTTACTTCATGATGCAGAAATTTTTAGTTGATAGCATCACAATGTTGAATGCGACCGCTATCTTCGGTGCAGGCCTGGTGTTGGGTTTTGCAGGTCTGTTCTCTTCTATCCGTCAGGCAGAGGTTTGTGCAAATGGTATCGCAGGCGTTGGAGCCGGCCACAATGTGTTCGGTGCTACTATGGTGATGGCCGTATTCCCGAATTGTATGCAATTTTGGCTTTGCTGGTTGTTATCCTGATCGGTGGAACTCTTCCGGTATAATATAAATAAACAAACGAAAGAGGCTGTATATAATGTCAATACTTTATATGCAGCCTTTTTATTTATGTAATCATTCATAGTTAAATGATGATTTATCTGCAATAACAACTTATATATAAACAACGTCAAATGAAAAAAACAACTACTATTAGTGATGCTTTGTGCCGGGATGTTCTGTGGCAGGAAGCGAAAGGGCAGGAAAGCGGAGCGGCTATCCGGATACGTCCAGGCCGAACGTTTCACGAAGGAGAAGCTGAACACGATGCTTTTCTCCACATCTGTCGATCCGCACTGGTTCCGGAAGGGCAGTAGTTTTTGGTATGAATATAAGACCGGCAACGGCAAAGTCTGGTATGTTGTCGATCCGGTGGCGAAGACGAAACGTCCGCTTTTTGACCTCGACGATATTGCCGCACAGATAACCGAGATCGTCAAAGACCCGTTCACCGCCCAGCAACTACCCATCCAGAAGCTCGAAGCTGGAGAGGACGGTCGCACTTTTACTTTCCAGATCACCTCTTCGCAAGAGGCTAAAAAAGACAGTACCGACAAAGACAAAGGTCCGAAGAAAGAGATATTCTTTTTCTCCTACGACTATCCCACGCGTAAGCTGACTTGGCTCAAAGAAAAGAAGAAAGAAACGGAATATCCCGACTGGGCCTCTTTCTCGCCCGACGGCAAAACAGTCGTGTATGCAAAAGACCTGAACCTCTATCGGATGTCCCGCGAGGATTACGAGAAGTTGAAGAAAGACGATAAGGATAGTACGGTTACGGATATACAACTCACTACTTTCGGTGTGAAAGACTTTGGTTTCGGCCAGCCCTATAGCTTGCTGAACACCGACACGCTTTGCAACGGCAAGCGGAAAGGTGTTTGGGGGATTGTCTGGTCACCCGATTCCCGTTATTTTGCCGTGACGGTTGAAGACGAGCGTGCCGTGAAAGACTTGTGGGTAATCAACTCTATGGCTTCGCCTCGTCCGACGCTGGAAACCTATAAATACCAGATGCCCGGTGAGAAAGAAGCGCCTGTCCAGCATCTATTCTTGTTCGACATGAATGACAACAGCTATAAGGAAATCCGCACATCTGCATTCAAAGATCAGACATTGCGCTTGGCACGTAAGCCGTGGAGGCAGAAAGACCGTGATCGGAAAGAGGTGGCGAGTGTCTGGCTGGGCGACAATAACCGTTTCTTCGTTACCCGTTCGAGCCTCGACCTGCACCGTATCGATATCTGTTCGTATACGGTCGGACAGGATTCGATCTGTCCGATTATCGAGGAACGTATGAATACTTATCAGGAAGTCCGCCCGTTGGCAGCCGTAGGTGATGGCAAGGAGTTGATCCAGTGGAGCGAACGTGACGGCTGGGCGCACCTGTACCTCTATGACGGAGAAGGTAACCTGAAGAACCGCATCACACGCGGCCCCTGGCATGTAGACCAGATCGTGAAAGTGGACGAAGCCAAACGTGTCGTTTACTTCCTGGCTAACGGGAAAGAGAAAGATGAGAATCCCTACTACGAACACCTGTATCGTGTGGGCCTCGATGGAAGTGGTTTGCAGCAAGTCACTCCGGGCGACTATTTCCACACGGTCAGCATGGATGACAATGCGGCCTTCGTAGTCAATAATTATTCGCGTGTGAACACTATCCCGCGTACGGATTTGATGGATAGTAACGGCCGCAAGCTGATGACGCTTGAAGAGAGCGACTTCTCTGGGTTGCTGGCTGCCGGTTACCAGTTTCCCGAACCTTTCAAGGTGAAGGCTGCGGATGGCGTGACCGACCTCTATGGTGTGATGTATAAACCGTTTAATTTCGATTCGACGGCCCTGTATCCGATCATCGATTATGTATATCCGGGCCCGCAAGTCGAAGCAACCGTTTATCCGTTCAGCCGTATGAGTGTGCGCACGGATCGTCTGGCACAGGCCGGCTTTATTGTGATCACGGTCGGAAACCGGGGCGGACATCCGAGCCGTTCGAAATGGTATCATAACTTCGGCTATGGCAACTTGCGCGATTATGGGTTGGCGGATCAGAAAGCGGCTATCGAGCAACTGGCCAACCGCTATTCATTCATCGACATCAATCGTGTCGGTATCCACGGCCATTCGGGTGGCGGCTTTATGTCTACGGCTGCCATACTGCAATATCCCGACTTCTTCAAGGCAGCCGTCTCGTGTGCCGGAAACCATGATAACCGCATCTATAACCGTTGGTGGAGCGAGACGCATCATGGCGTGAAGGAAGTGGTCAGCGAAAAGGGTGATACGACTTTCGTCTACAACATCAAGACGAACGAAGAGATCGCAAGCCGACTGAAAGGTCATTTGATGCTCGTACATGGTGACATCGACAACAATGTCCATCCGGGCAATACGCTGCGTGTGGCAGATGCCCTGATCCGTGCCGGAAAGCGTTTTGACATGTTGCTCCTTCCGCAGCAACGCCACGGTTTCGGCGATATGGACGAATATTTCTACTGGCGTATGGTCGACTATTTCTCCCGCCACTTATTGGGTGAACAGGAAACATCGGTAGATATCCCGAAACGATAAAACAAAAAGAGTGCGCCGGATTTCGGTGCACTCTTTTTGTTTTATTTTCCAGGATTCAGTTTTTGAATCAGTATTTCACTGGCTTTGAATTTTACTGATGTGCGGGCGCGTATTTTACATTCTTCACCTGTACGAAGGTTACGTCCCGGACGCTCTGTTTGGTAATGGGGAACCAGTTTGCCAAAATAATGAATGCTCACCCCTTCACCTTCTGAAAGTTTTTCGGTTATTAGTTCGATGTATGAATTCAGAAACTTCTTCGCGGCAACGTCCGTACATTCCATCCGTTGTGCCAATTCCTTGATTAGAGCTCTTTTTGTAGTCATATAATAGTTGTTTTATCGTTATTGTTTTTCTTTCCGTACCCTGTCCCCGGGTGGATTTGTCTAAGATGAAAAAGCGCGGGACTGTTGTCTTTAATACTATCGCTAATCCTGATAAGTATAAACATAGCCCACGCTTTACAGATACGATAAAACGTAAGGAACTCATTGTTTAGCTACTTCTCCCGGATGGCTTGAAATTGTCTAGATTTCTACTTAGGGATAATACTAAAATCGCTTATTGTGGGAAAAAAATATTATCTTATTAATTCATAGGCATTTTTGTTAAATTGTCCGGTAGTCCTCCAAAATCGGGCGTATTATAAAATGAAAAAAGCGTGAGGACTGTTGTTCGGACTTAAGTAGAGGTTCTAGACAACCCGCCATGCAGTACTATACAACAGTTTGCTCACGCCCTTATGCTATATACATTGGGTATATAATCGAAACATGAGCATTTTTGTTTATGACCCTTCTATGGCTTGAAATTGTCTAGATTTCTACTTAAGGATAAACCAAAACGCTTTTTATATAAATCATAAAATAATGTTTCCTTGACGCTTCAAGGTCCAATTATCACGACAAAGATAGAAAACATATATGAAAAACCCGATTCATTTCATTAAAAAAAGCTCTTATTTATTCGCAGGTTTTGAGAATTTAATAAGGGCGTGAATTTATAATTTCAATTCCCTATAGCAATAATAATGTCTAGATTCCTACTCCGATGAATTGGTTTTACCTCCATACCTGATCGCCTTTTCAATGAGATGTTCGGGATTTGTGACTGAAAGATACGATTTTGCATTCAATAACCAAGAGCCGTTTTGATTTGTTTACGACTCCGGGAGCCGGAAGGAAATGCGGATTAATCCGTTTCTTAACTTAAAAAGCTCTGCGGCAGGGGGAGAGGGGTGTAGTGGCGATTGCGGCAAAGGGGAGCGGGAGTGTAGCGGAAGCTGGTGTTTTTCCGATGCAAAAGTTCTGCTTGATTATTATAGAGAATTACGATTTTTTTTTCGTCCTCCTTGGATTTGCAATTGGATGAGATTGGTCTGTCCTCCGATGTTGTTCCAGGGATGGATGGGGAGGTGGTGTGGAGGTAAACAGCTCGGAAAAAGGGAAATGTTCAGTGCCTATTAAAAAATGTTATCAATAAGTATTTTAATAATTCTTATCATGAAATAGTCCTTCGGAGGCGTATGAAAAGGGTGAAAATAAGCACGGATCGACATGGGTTATTGTTGTAAACCATGTCGGTTCGTGCTTGATGGGTTATCTGTTGCAGAAGGGATGAGAGGGCTTAAAGTTCGCCCGGACGTTCGTCATTGCCGCCCTGCCCTTTGTTCTTATTGGATGCGGTGATACCTTTGCGCAGGTTGTAGGCGGTGCGGGTTTCATCGATCAGCTGGTTGAGTTGCGTGATGAAAAGCGTTGCCTCGTCCGACGGGACCGCAATGCTGTGGGCAAAGATGGTGGTAGTGATATAGTCGTATTGCGAGTTGAGGCGGTGGCGTATTTCCTTCGCCGTCCCGACTGCATTGATCGCCCGTTCGTTGGTTCTGTCGCTGGACAATGCGTCGAATTCGTCATTTACGTTGCGCAACTCGGAGACGGTGTCGTCGAGATGCAGAAGCGTTATCTTCTGTTTGTTTTCCGGTTTGTCGAGATCGTAGAGCATGCCTTTGATCTGTGCGGTTTCCTGTTGCATCGGAATGTTTTTGTATGCCGCGATACGGTTTCAAGATATTATACAAGCTGATGCATGCTTGTGCATATGCAGGATTCGAACTTTTACGTCCGATGGAGGTCGTGTTGATGATGAATGAAACCAACGGATCACGACGCTTGTCGAGATTGAGCAGCAGAGCCGTGTTGTCGTTCGTGCGCGACTGGTTGACGACATCTGTCAGGAGAAGCATGTCGGCATTGAATGTCGCCTTGTCCTCATCGCTGATCCCTACGAAATCCGATGTCATGTTTTCTTCTTCGCCCAAGAGGCGGAGTTCACTGGGGCGGTCTCCCTCTCCTGATACAGCCTTGAGCGGGATCAGTTTGAAGAAGCGCTCCATGAAGTTTTTGTATTCGGCATTATTCAGGGAATGAATGTCTAGATTTAGAATCCGGATAATTTTTTTCATGTTGTTCTATTATTGATTGTAATTAATTGATTCGAAAGATAGTCATTAATTTTCACAGTCTATCAAATAATCTCATTTATTTCGGAAATGATTTGAAATACTCGAAAAATACGTTCCGGATTTCGGCAGGGACTTCAAATCTTCTTGTGATATGATCCGAAGCTCGGATGGCATCTTGAGGATTTTCGAGGTTTTGTCCGAAGCCCGGACCGGACTTTTGGTGTTTTTGAAATGCGATCCGGAGATCGGACAGCGTTTTTAGGACTCTTGAGGTTCTGTCCGAACTTCGGACAGGATTTTTACTTTTTACAACTCCTGTTCCACTAAAAAAATAGTTCATAAACTAATTGAAATAGTTTGCAAACTATTTTTTTTAGTTATATTTGTCCCGAACAAACAAGATATCATGAAACGACTGACTGCAAGAGAAGAAGAAATCATGGGCTATTTCTGGACGAAAGGCCCTTTGTTCGTCAAACAACTGCTTGAGTTTTACGATGAGCCGAGGCCGCATTTCAACACCCTTTCCACGATCGTACGCGGATTGGAGGAGAAAGGTTTTCTGGCACATCATACGTTTGGCAATACCTACCAATATTATGCTGCGGTGACAGAAGCCGATTATAGCCGGAGCACGTTGAAAAATGTCATTGCCAAGTATTTCAACAATTCCTACCTCGGTGTTATCTCTTCGCTGGTGAAGGAGGAGGAAATTTCGGTGGAGGAACTGAAGGAGCTGATAGAATCAATTGACAACAGGCAATCGACAATTGATGATTAAGAGAGGGGGGGATTCATTATTATTAATTTTAATTCTTTCAACGTGGGAGCATTTTTAGTATTCATAATAAAATCCACCTGCTGTCTGGCAGTGTTCTATCTGTTCTATCGCCTGCTTTTGAGCCGGGATACGTTCCACCGTTTCAATCGGATGGCTCTTCTTGGTGTGATAGTTTTTTCAATCGCGATTCCTTTTGTACAGCTTGCTGCCGATGAGCCGGTCACCGTACAACGTACGGCGTTGGAACTCGAACGGTTCTTGCAAATGGGTGGAACTCCTGTGGAAGAAGAGAGTCGCTTTCCGTCTTGGTTGGCGGCCTTGTTTATGATCTACGCCGGCGGATGCCTCTTTTTTGCAGGACGGTTCCTCTATTCCGTCTGCCAGATCGTGCGTCTGATACGTTCGGGCGAGCGGGCCGTATTGGAAGATGGTACGCGGCTTGTCGTGACCGACCTGACGGTCTCGCCTTTCAGTTGGATGAAATATATTGTTATCTCCCGCATCGATATGGAAGAGAGCGGAGCTGAAATCCTGGCGCATGAACAGGCGCATATCAGAGCTTGCCATTCATTGGATATGTGGTTTGCCGGATGTTGTGCCGTCCTGCATTGGTTCAATCCTGCTGTTTGGTTGCTCAAGCAGGAACTGCAGAACGTGCATGAGTATGAGGCGGACGAGAGTGTGATCGCACATGGCGTGGATGCAAAGCATTATCAATTGTTATTAATAAAGAAAGCGGTCGGAGCACAGCGTTTTACCTCTATGGCCAACAGTTTCGACCACAGTAAACTTAAAAAGCGGATTACTATGATGTTAAAACAAAAATCGAACCCCTGGGCTCGCTTGAAGTTCCTTTATGTGCTTCCTCTTGCAGCCGTTGCCGTTGCTGCGTTCGCCCGTCCTGAAATCTCCCGCCGGTTGGAAAATATCTCCGAAGTGGAGTTTGCCGAAGTCCTCACATCCCGACAAGACAAAAAGATGTCGCAAACAAAAAAAGACAAGCCTCTCTTGCGTCCTCTGGAATTTAAATCGAATATGCGTCCTGCCGGAGGTGTCCGGTATGCCAAGCCGGACCCGCTTGTCATGATTGACGGTGTCGAATATACGGGTGGACTGGACAAGGTCGATCCAAACGAAATCGAATCGATATCGATAATGAAAGATAAGAGCGCCATCGAAATGTACGGAAAAAAAGCAGTCGGAGGCGTGATCCTGATCACAACGAAAAAAAGCCTCTTCTAAAGTAAAATGAAAATCGTATGAAAAATCATGTGTTTGTGGCAGTGGCATGTCTTTTTTTCTTGCTGCTTGCGGTGGCGGAGGGGAAACAAAGGTGGCAAAACTCGAAGCGATTCCTTTGGGAGTTGCTTTTGAGAATCAGACGGAGTTGAAGACTTCCGACTGTTTCAAGAAAATACGCTATGTCGCCTTGGAAACGACCGATAGTTGCCTGGTGGGGCAGGGAGCGTATGCAACTATCCTGAATGATTGGATTGTTGTGACATCCGGTCGGGACCGCTGCCAGCTATTCGACAAAAAACGGGTCGCTTTATCCGTTCGGTCGGGCATGTGGGGGAAGATCCTGAAGGCTATTCGGATGTCTACGGAGGATGGCAGAACCCGTATACCGGCCAATTAAGTTTTCATGGCTGGAAAAATGAAATCGTTGTTTACGGGGCGGACGGTCGATTCGACCATATCTGGACTCCTTCGGTTTCCGTCGATGAGTTTCCGGCAATGGGAGTGTTCGACTATCTGGATGCGGATCTTATCGCTGGTTATTATTCGGCTACCGACAGTTTGCCGGCCCGTATCGCTCTGTTCCGTGGAGATGAGATTGTCCGTGTGGAATCGTTACCGGTCGGGCAGGAAGGAGACAAGGCGATCACTCCGGACGATATTGTTTCCATCTCGGTCTTGAAAGATGGGGAGATGGTTTGGCGTTCATAAAATATAAGGATGGCAGGTCTGCCATTTATCCGCTTGGCAACAGTTGTTTCTGGCATGCGGGCAAGGATCTTTATTTCCGCCAGTCTTATAATGATACGATCTATCGGGTGTCGGCAGCGAAAGAGCTGCAACCTGTGCGCGTGCTGGATTTAGGTGTCTACAGTTGGTCTTACAACGAGCGTTTCGAGGATAAGAAAGATGCTATCTACCCGACAAAGTTCATGGAAAACGAAGATGTGATCCTTTTCCGTTTTATGACGAATGTCTATAACGACAAACAGAAGACTTATAATGCCCTTTACCGGAAGGCGGACGGAGCCGTCAGGATTTCTCCTCTTGATGACAAGATAACCGACGATACGAATGGCTTCCTTCCCTTACAGCCTGTATCTGTCTCCGCTTCGGGCGAATTTGCTGCCATTCTCCCTTCGGAAGAAGTCGTCTCCTGGTTCGAGGATAACGCCGGTGAAACGGATATCCCTGCCGAAGTGGCCGCCTTGAAAAAGGTGGGTGAGGAGGATAATCCGGTGGTGGTGATTATGGAGTAGGATATAGTATTGCGATCACTTTTGAATTCCATGCTTGTGAAGTAAAAGTTTCATGGGCATGGAATTTTTTGTATATTTACCTGATAAAAAATGACAGCTAATGGAACGTTTTAAAGTCGGAATTATAGGAGCCGGGCATATCGCCCGCAAAATGGCGCATACGCTGCGCGATATGGAAGGGGTTGAACCGTATGCAGTCGCTTCCCGTAACCAGGAAAATGCCGAAGGGTTTGCCTGTGAATGGGGCTTTACGCGGGCTTACGGATCATACGAGGATTTGGCTGATGATCCCGAAGTACAGTTGATTTATATCGCCACCCCGCATTCCCATCATTTTGAGCAGGCGCGGATGTGCCTCGAAAAGGGTAAGCCGGTCTTATGTGAAAAAGCATTTACCGCCAATGCAGAGCAGGCGGAGACGTTGATACGCCTGTCGAAAGAAAAACAGGTTTTCCTGACTGAGGCGATTTGGACACGTTATATGCCTTTCTCCGAGACGCTCCGCGAACTGGTTGACGGCGGGACGATCGGACGCGTGATGATGCTGACGGCCAATATCGGATATCCGATTGCCGAGAAGGAGCGCATCGCCAAACCGGAACTTTGTGGCGGTGCTTTGCTGGATATCGGCGTTTATCCGATCAACTTTGCAAGGATGCTTTTTGGCTCGGAAATTACGGGGATTACTTCTGCCTGCGTGAAAGGGGAGACGGGAGTGGATTTGCAGAGCAGCATTACTTTTGTGTATCGGAATCATCGGATGGCTGTTTTACAAATGACCGCTTTCTGTGCGAACGATCGCCAGGGAGTTATTTCGGGGGATAAAGGATATATAATCGTCGATAATATCAACAACCCGCAGTTGGCAGTCGTCTATTCGGTCAATCATGAGGAAGTGGCTCGCTATACCTGTCCGCCACAGATAACGGGTTTCGAGTATCAGGTGCAGGCTTCCATCGACGCGATCCGTGAGGGAAAGATCGAAACGCCTTGTATGCCGCATGCGGAAACTTTGCACATCATGCAGATGCTGGATGATCTTCGCTCCGAATGGGGGGTGCGGTATCCGATGGATTGAACGATTGACAATTGAGAATGGACAATTGACAATTAAATGTTTTTGCAGTTTGATTGTCAATTGTCCGTTGTTCTTGTCAATTGATCTCGTGGATGTTGACAGGGGATGATCCTGCGTTATATAGTTCTAATGCCTTTACACTCTCCAAGGCTTCTTTTTTCAGCTTGATATAATTTGCCGGGCCGGAGTAAAGCACTTGTTTCACTTTCCCTTTCAACGGTGAGCCTTCTACCACAACTTGGCTGCAAGGGGAGCCGGACAAGTACAGTTCGAGCGAACCCTCCTTTTCCTTATCAATCGTGATGCGTGAACTTGCGGTCAATGTGTTGACAGATTCCAGGTTCTTGTCATACATCAGGCGGACGGGGGTCGATGGAGGTATCTTCTTTCGTTGTCACGGCAAATTCGTACAAGTAGATTTGCATCTGCTTGTCAGTTGCATTACGCATACGGATATAGCGTGCTCCGGGAGCGAGCTTTTCCAATTTGAAGCGGGCTTGGTCGGCGGGGATGTCGGCGATAGTCGTCCATTGTCTGCCGTCGGCGGACCATTCGAATACCCGTCCGCTGTTTTCGCTTTTCGGCAGGCTGAAGTTGAAGGAGGTAGCCTCTTTCTGCAATTCCCAGGTAAGGCCGAAGGACTGTCCCGGCTCGATACGCAGTACTTCGTTCAGGCGGTTGTATCCGATCTGGTCTTTGCCTTCCTTCAACGGCTGATATTTCAATTGTTCGATATCCGTTAGGATAGATGCCTTACTCATCTGGGTGGCAGCATCTGTTTGGTCTGCAAACAGCAGGTTGCTTCCGACACCTGAATGTATCTCCTGTACGAACGGGGTCAGGACTCGTGAGCCGACTTTCACGCCTTTCTGATACGGATTCTGATTGTAGGTCCGGTCAATTGTGCGCATGCTGTCGAGCAACGAGGTGAGCGACAGATACGATTGCCAGGTGGCGGCCCGATCCTCGCCTTGTCCGGTTTCGGCAGTGCGGATAGCCTTTTGTCCGGCTTTCCCTAACAGGTGGAACTGCATCAGCCACGGTTTGATTTCGTCTATCAGCGCCTTGTTGCGGCTTGTCTCGATGGCGGCAGGGGCGGCTGTGATCTCGGCGAACAGTCGGTTCATCCGGTCAGCGGCATCTGCATTATAGTTGTGCTGGCGGAAGTCATGGAGGAATGCTTCGGCAGATTCGGCATAGCGGATGGATTCGTCGCGGCGGTAACGGTGTCCGTTTGGCCCGGGATCACAGTTGTTCTCGCAGAACGTTCGGAATGCTTCCGGTGCTTCCGGCAAAACATAACGGCAGGCTTCTACGAAGTCGCTTTCGGGATTATAGGCTTTCATGTTCCAGGCATAATCGGCAACCCGTAAAGGGCTACTTTGGAAGCTTCCGCCCGTTCCATCGGGTTGGCGACGAAACCGGACATGGCATGTGCCGCATTCGGATCGAGTCCGTAAGACGGTCCCATCAGCAGGTGGTCACGGCAGTAGTCGCTTACAGGGAAATTCCACCAGACATACGACGGGCGCTGAATACGTTTGTTCACCCATTCCTGCCCTTCGAGTGTGATATCGTGGATCACGCTGTTGCCGGTCCACATCACATGGATTGCCGGGTCGAGCGTTCTGCCCAGCACATCCAGATAGTCGCTTCCCGCCCAGGCCCGGTTATATTCGGTCGGACACATGATCAGCGGGCTGACGCCTTCTTTCTTCTCGATAAACTCTTTTTGCAGGAAGTTGAGCAGGTCGGCTTGTTTGTCTGCCTTGGCCCCTTCACCGGAAATATCGTCGAAGAAGACTGCGAAGGAGCGGACTCCCAAATCATACATCATACCGAACTTGTTCAGCACATTCATCCGGTCTTCATCTGTCCATTTAATGTCCAGGCCCGGATGGATCGCCCAGACGAAGTCTACCTTGTTGGAGGCGGCTTCCTTCACGAGATCCTTGATCTGTGCTGCTTCCTTTTCCGGATAAGGCTTGCGCCAGTTGGGAGTCCGGTGATAAGGATCGTCTTTCGGTCCATAGATATAGGTGTTCATCTTCATCTTTCCATAAAAACGAAGCTGCTCGATGCGGTCGGTATGGCTCCAGGGATCGCCGTAAAAACCTTCGACAGTTCCACGGTAGGCGACGTCAGGATAGTCTTTGATAACTCCGAGTGGCAGTGTCGTATTGCCTTGTCCGTCGGTTTGGGCCAATTGTTGCAATGTCTGTGCTGCGTAGAAAAGACCGCGACTGTCGGAAATTGCAATGTCGATTTCTTCTGGTGTGATAACTAATAGATAGGCTCCTGAACGTTTCAGTTCGGGTGTCCGGTCTTCCAGCGATGTAATTTTGAGCGGTAGCGCTTCGGAGTTGTCTGTTATCGACAAAGTTTGTCTGATCAGGCGCATGGCATCTTCATCCGGATGTTGCATGCCGGAAAGAGTAAAGCCATGAGGCGCTTTCAGCCGGTTGGTAGATAATGTAACTTCCTGTGGCTGCGGATGAATGGCCGGTAAAGGGTTTTGTGCTTGCAGAACACCTCCTAAAAAGAGGGCAGCAGTTAGATTTAGTAGTTTCATATTTGATTTATTTTAGATGTTTAATTAATGATTTATCTGTTGGTGGTGTCTCAAAATGTACTTGTTCCCGCGTCAAGTACGGGACAAGTACATTTTGACACCTCTTACCAAAGATCAAGGCTTTTTGGGGATGGCTGATATCGGCATTAATATAACAGGCAGTATCGGCCATCCTAAAAAGTAATTGTCTTTATCGTACTGAAAACAATAGAGTCTTTCCGTTTACGTCGCTCCATTCTGTCAGAAGCTGGCGCAATTCCTTGTATTCGGCAGGTGTATAGAGTTGTTTGTTCAGTTCCAAGCTACGGGTGACGGTTGCCGTACGTCCGTTTTTCTTGACGGAGATGGTCAGGCTACCGGCGGCATTGCGGATCGTCTTGTCGGTTTCCGGGGTGCGCAGTTCCATATTTTCAGGACATTCGATCGTGTATGTATAGACTTCGTTGACAGGGCGTGGGATCAGCAGGTTTTCTTTCCGCTGGCTGTTCAGGTAGCCATAAGGCAGATGGGAGAAGCCATATTCGGCATCCGGCAGTGAGATCGTTGCATACCCGTTTTCCACCTTTAAAGGAGCAGTTTGTTCGTTTTCGCTGTTACCTGTTGTGAAATAAGGCATCAATTCTTTACCGACAGATTCTTTAGTGGATGTCGTCACTTTTCCATCTTTGAAACGAACTGCGATGTCGCTCTTGATCTGGTAATCCTGTGGAACGGCAATAGCTACCGGTTTTCCTGTTTGCAGGCTGAAAAGAGGAGTCCGGTCAAAGTTCACCGTTTGCGGACGGTGGGTAGAAGAGGTGGAGAATAAATATAATTCGCCGTTCACCATACAGGAGACGAACAGTTGGTCGACAGCCTTTAGCGCCAGCCCTTTGTCTGCATAAGCCTGGTAAGTCGCCATTGGCTCGGCTTTGAAGCCGGCCCCATCCAACAAGCCTGCGAGCAAATTGGCTTTTTCGACTTCAGTTCCGTACGCTGTGCTCATGACGGCATCGGCAGGGCGGAGGCGATAGCCGGTCTGATCCAATGTCAGCCCGTTGTTGGCAATGTGGTTGGTCGTGTATTCGAGGATAGCTTCCAGTTTGTCTTCGTCCTTTTTTTCCCCTTCGGTCAGGCTCTCAGCCAGAGTCGTGAGTTGTGGATCGCCGGACGGATTGAACTGTTTGAGTAGGGTTGCCAATGCTTCTCCTTCGGATGCGTAAGTCGTGGCGGCGAGAAAAGGAACGTCGCCGTTCTTGACATAGACGAACGGAGCGCGGGAAGATGCTGGCAGGTTACGTAATGTCCAGCTTGTCGTACAGGTTCCACCGGATCGTTTGACAGATGCTTTTGCCGGATTGTTTGTCAGTGTGTAGGCAAGTTCTTTGGCTTCGGGTATCACGATCGTCAGTGTGTATTCTTTGACGGGAGAGGATTGGAGCAGTTCTTCGAAAATGTCTACCTCCGGCAGATAGCCTGGTTTGGATGTGACTGTGTAGTCGAGATAGATAGTTGCTCCCAGTTCTAGGCCTGTGTGGACGACAACCATTTCTTTCAGGTGGTTGTAAGCCGGAGCATCAGCTGCGTTGCGGGGAAGGACTTCCACGAAAGCATTGTCCGGTGTCTTGATGATTGTGCCGTCTTTTTGTTTGGTGTAAGACGAGTTGATCTTCAGTTCCTGGTATTGCGGATTGTACACGATGAAGCTTTCTCCGTATGTGCCGTTCATGGCCGTGTGGGTGAAAAGTGTCAGTTCCATGTCATAGCGGAACTCTTGGCTGCCGTCGGCATTGAGTGTCCAGGTCTTTGCTAATTTCTTGTATTCGGCTTCCGATGCTCCAAAACTGTCGTAGTCATTAGTAGCATACAAAGAAGGAAGGCGAACTTATGTTTGTTTCGTATCATTTGATTTATGATTTATAATTTGTGATTTATGAAGAGGGAAGACCTTATCGTTTTATGACGATATAATCCCCGAATGATTTATGTGCATTCACGGCGTTACGGAAACCATTCCAGTCGCCTGCCTCGTACACGCGTTTCTTCAGCGCTAGCTTTTGGTGCAACACCACTTTGTTACCGTCCTGGCGGAGGGAACCTTCGAAGTCGGCGGCAGAACTTTGCGCACTGTCTTCTTTTCCATTACCCGCTAGCTTATAACCTGTGGGGAGTTGGATCGTTTCGTCCAGTTCGACCAGACGTGAGCAGGCATCCTTGAAACCATACCGGCGTTCTTCGAGGTCGGTGTTGATGCGCAGGTAACTTTTTACTTGGTTATAAAGGTTATTCATCACCATCGGCTTGAACAGCATTTCTCCTTCTCCTGAAAGGGCATAACCTGGTATTTCATAACGGAATGTCATTTTGATCGGTGCAGCCTGGTAGTTCTTCGGGGTCTTTGCCATAGTCCATGCTGATAAGACGAGCTTTAGGTGATACGGCAAGAAGTTGGCTTTCCAATGCGGCCTGCCATTGCGACTGCCAGCCGGTGGTGAAGATACGGCGGATATTGCTGTCCGACTGTCCTTCGGCTGTGATCGTGAACTGTCCTGTCAGCGTACCTTTGGCATCCAAGCGGTTGTTGGCTTTTATGCGGACATAATGGTTTTCCGGTGCGGAAACCGGCGTGAGACAGAGATCGGAACCTTCGGGAACTCCCGGTAAATAGTTTTGCTGTTGTTCGGCACTGCTCCACAGTTCGCGGCAGAAGGGGACCCAGGTAGGATCGAGCGGCATATAGGTTCCGCTGGAAAGTTTCACAACGGCGACACAGTGGTTGAAGTGGTCGGCCGGGATGCTTTCCACGCGGCTACCGGCCATTGTCATGGCTGGATAGGCTTCGAAGCCTGCCATACGCAGGAAAGCGATCAGGGTACCGGCAATATCTTTACAGACACCACAACGGTCCGTGTAGTTCATCTTCAGATTATGCAGCGTGTAGCCTTCGCCTTTGCCCATCGAGATACCGGAGTAACGGATATTGTCGGCAACCCAGTGGGTGAGGACGGCGATCTTTTCCATCTCCGTCTTTTTGCCCTGGATCAATTCGTCTACTTTCTTCTGGGCTTCGGGAATGGCACTGAAACTGCCGTAGTCTTCGTTCACTTTGTTAAACCAAAGGGATTTGTCTTGCCAGCGTGGTGTGCTGACATCATCAGTTTCGGTGCGGCGTCGAACAGGTCGACCATATTCGGTTCGCGTCGGGTCGGCATGATGTCTGTGCTGACGAACGTATAAGCTTTCCGACCGTCCTCGTAACGCATGGAAGAGGTGCATTCTCCTTGATAGAACTGGAACTGCATTTCTTTCTCCATCGGGATGTTTACCTTATATACCTTGCGGACAGTTGGCTCGGTTGTCCAGAAGGGGACGATATCATAGAATTGTCCGCGCATGGGCGGGATGAAACGGGATTCGTCGTTGCCTATACCGCCAGTCAACAGGGCATAGGTGAAACCTTTTTTGTTGATCTGATAATCGATGATATCGCCCGGATCGAGACGGCCTATTTCCATCATGATCTGCCGTGCTCCCCAATAGATGGCGCGGGCAGGAGCGGCATAATCCTGCTGTTGGGTGATATCGAGGTTGATTACGTCGCCATTGGCTTTGTAGATGGTGACACGATGAAACTCTGCATGTGCCGTCAGCGGATCGTAATCGTATTTGAGGATGCGATTGGCGACGGCCCCGCGCGTGTTCATAACTTTGACGATTTTGCAGACCGTGAAAGAACCGGAGCCGGTAGGCTGCACGGTCACAGCGGTGCTGTCGAGTAGGTTTACACAGTCATAACCTGCGTATAATTCCGGCTTTGTAGAGTCGGATCGGATGCCGTCCGGCACTTTCCCCACTTTTGTCCGTAGGCGGACGCCGTGGCGAGAAGGACGGAGGCGAAGATTGATAAATACTTCATAAAATATAGTGTTTTTGTATGTTTATTACTAAATAATTGATGCCCGAATTAATTTATCCTGTATATCTTTCCATTGCCAATTTCCGGCATGCCGCCCGATCGATCTTTCCGCTACCGGTAAGAGGAATTGATTCAATCTGGAGAATGTGCTTCGGACGTTGGTATTTGGGTAATATTCCAAATATCATTTCTTCCAGCTCGGAAAAGAGATTGTTTTCAGGTAATGAGAGAGATTGTTCTCCAATAAGGGAAGAGGCTGTCTTTTTACTCGGGAAGTGGTCATTTCCTGTGGTGATCAATAAAATCATAGCCTCTCCGAACTTTGGATCTGGAACGGATGTTATGGCAAAATTGGTAGGAATGATGGGGCGCAAGATTTCTTCCACAATCTCCGTTTGTATTTTTATGCCTCCGCTGTTGATGATGTTGTCTTTCCTCCCTAAGATGCGGAAACGGCCGTCTGGAAGCAGTTCGGCGACATCGTTAGTGACAAGTGTTTCGTCGGTGACGAGTGGAGCGTCTATTATCAGTGTGTCGTCAGTCGAGAGTGATAGCTTGACAGACGGGAAAGGCGTGTAATAAGGAGATGCATCCGGTCCGTTCAACCGTCGGAGGGCGATATGCGAAAGTGTTTCTGTCATTCCGTAGGTGGAGTAAACGCAGATAGGCAATTCTTGTATCCGTGCTTCCAGTTCATGGTCGATAGAGCCGCCACCGATGATTAGGATATCGATTTGGCAGAGGCGCTCTCGTTCTTCCGGAATCTGTAGCGTATTGTATACTTGTAACGGAATCATGGCTGCGAATCGGAGTGGCATGTCGATGTCTGCCATCGGATGCCCGGAAGGTTCACGTATGACCAAATCTAACCCTGCCACGAGTGACCGTACGACCATCATCTTTCCGGCAATGTATCGGAGTGGCATACAAAGGAGGGCTTTATCCCCCTGCCGCAACCCTAAATAATCGCAGGTGAGGCGGGCACTATTTACCATCTGTTCCTTGCGGACCATGATTCGTTTGGGTGTACCGGTCGAACCGGAAGTTTGTACTTCCAAGTAAGGAGAGGCAGACTTCCAATCGGAAATGAATTCGGATAATTGGCAATTGACTGTTGACAATTGACAATTATCGGGATGTTTCTTACTTATCAATTGTTTGTTGTCCATTGTCAATTATTAATTGTCCGTTGTTAATTGACAACGGCAAGTCAATGTTGTTGGTGAAGAGGCCACCTGTTCCTAACCCTTGCGGAAGCGGATTGTCGAAAGTTGCGCACCATTGAGCGATGGCGTTCAGGCCGACATTCGATTCCAATGCAGAAGTAATCCACCAGCCGATCTGCCGATCCTGAGCTTCCTTTGATCCATTCGCTACAACCATATAGGCCTCCGTGAAGAGACGGTTTCAAGATGATATATTGCGGATTAATGAAGGAAAGCAATTCTTTTCTTCTTTTCCGGTGTGTTGTAGCCAATGAGTTCTTCGTCGAGGGCGATGGGAACTGGAGAAGAAGCAGCTAACAGAGCCATGTCTTCCCACTGTCCTGCACGGATCGGTTGTTCGATCGAGTGCAGGTCCAGTTTTGCCAGACAGTTCAGTTTTCTCATGGCTTCGTTCGGCGAGAAAGCACCGTTGGCATCAACACGCAGTTCGATTTCATCAGATGAAAATTGTTTGCGGATGATACGAAGGATTTCTAATTCTTTATCGAAGTCGATCGCTCCGATTTTCAGCTTGATGCAACGAAAGCCGGATTCTATCTTGTCTGTCACTTGTTCCAACATCTCTTCATAGCTTCCCATCCAGATCAGTCCGTTGATAGGAATACCCACCTCGCCATGCGAGAAAGGAGTGTTCCACAAGGCAAAGGAGCCGGCTTCAAAGTGGCGGAAAGCAGTCTCCAGACCGAACAGGATAGATGGATAATCGCGCAGTCCGTCCACGTCGATTCTGCCTGTGCGGGTGAAGTTTTGGCAAGCCTTGGCCAAAACTTCTTCATATCCAGGCACGTCGTCGCAACTCAGTTTAGGCAGAGGAGCGCATTCGCCTATTCCTTGGCGGCCGGGTATTTCTTCTGCGGTGAGGTAGATATACCAACTCTTCCTCTCCGTGTAGGTCCCGCGCGAAGTCCCTGCCGGCTTTTTGAAGTACAAGGTCTTAGGGCGGATCTCTATGTGATAGTGCATAGCCATTGTGACTTTGGATTATGGGAATTTCGGATAATCTTCGAAACGGGGGCGGCGTTTTTCAAGGAAAGCTTTGCCACCTTCCTGGGCTTCGTCGGTCATGTAGTAGAGCATGGTGGCATCGCCAGCCAACTCTTGGATTCCGGCTTGACCGTCTAGCTCGGCGTTGAGGCCTGCCTTGATCATACGGAGGGCAAGCGGGCTGAGCAACATCATTTCTTCGGCCCATCCGACATATTCGTCTTCAAGCTTATCCAAAGGTACGACCTTGTTCACGAGACCCATGTCGAGTGCTTCCTGTGCATTGTATTTGCGGCAAAGAAACCAAATTTCACGTGCTTTCTTTTGGCCGACGATGCGAGCTAAATAGGATGAACCGAAACCTGCGTCGAAACTCCCCACACGAGGACCCGTCTGTCCGAATATTGCGTTTTCAGAAGCAATCGTCAGGTCGCAGACCACATGCAACACATGCCCGCCACCGATTGCAAAACCGTTTACGGCAGCGATCACCGGTTTTGGAATCGAGCGGATTTGCTTTTGTACATCGAGTACATTTAACCGTGCCACACCATCTTTACCGATGTAGCCGCCGTGACCTTTCACATGCATATCACCTCCAGCACAGAAAGCCGTGTCTCCGGCTCCTGTCAGCACGACAACATTGATATCCGGTCGTTCACGGCAGATATAGAGAGCATCGCTCATCTCCGTCGTCGTTGTCGGAGTGAAAGCGTTGCGATAGCGTTCGCGGTTGATAGTGATGCGGGCAATTCCGTTATAGAAATCGAACAGGATTTCTTCATATTCTTTGATGGTTGTCCATTCTCTTTTGTTTCCATAAGATGAATTTAGAATTATAAATTATGAGTTATGTTCTTATTTTTTTAGTTGGTGGAAATACTCTTTGAGTAGCCGTACATCTTCAGACGCATCTGTGAATACCTCCATCAACATTGGTTGGTTGTGGGGGGCGGACTGGGTGAAAACAGCCATTGCACTCGTCAGTTCTTCATCGTTATGGACGGGAAGGTAAGAGAATCCTCTTTCTTTGGCCCATCCTTTGGCAGAAGTTTTGTGTGTAGCTGTCACGAAACGGCGTGTTTTATCCTCCATTTTTAGTCCGGGAAGTGCTTGGAATATTTCACCTCCTCCGTTATTGAGCAGCAGGATACGTAGGTTACAGCCGAAGTTGCTGTTCCAAAGTGCGTTCATATCATAAAAGAAACTCAAATCGCCGATCACTACAAAATTCAGTTTGTCTGAACAAACGGAGTAACCGATGGCAGTCGAAAGCGATCCTTCTATGCCGCTCGTCCCCCTGTTGCAGCAGACTTCGACATCTTCTGGGAGTGTGTATAACTGGGCGTAACGTACGGCTGAACTGTTGCCTAAATGCAAGGCCGCAGGTGTTGGAAGCGACTTGATCAATGTTCCGATAGCAGCCATTTCCGAATAGCTGAATTCCGGTTGTGGCAGGTCGCGGGTGTTGTTTTCCCAGATGCGTGGAAACTCCGTTGTCCGGTTTTTCCAGCAGGTAAGCGATTTTTTCGAGAAATTCGAACGGGTCCATCTCGATAACGGTTGTCAGGGGAACCGTAAAGGTCTGTTACTTCTCCGCTAAGCGAAACATGCCAATGTTCGCGTGGCGGATGCTTGCGGAGAAATTGTTTGAGGCGTTTCGACACGATATGTCCACCGTATGTGATCAGCAGGTCAGGAACCATCTTCTCTAATTTTTCTTCTGGCAGGGCGTAAAGGGCGGCGTCGAAATTCTTTACCGGGATGCCGGGAATGGTCTTGTTACCTGTGTGCTCGGTAAGCCAGGCAAAATGCTTGTATAGCAGTTTGGAATATTTCTTTTCAAAAAGATAGATCAGGTTCATCTGACCGGCAACGATCATGCGACGGTTGTAGTTGTTCAGCCGCTCGATCAACCCTGTATATTCACGGTCGTAGACATTTAATCCTTGGTAGCGGGTGATGACGCGTACCTTGGGCAATTCCTCCGTAGTGAAGCGGAACAACGGTTCCGAGATTGGTACATTGATATGTACCGGTCCTTTCCCATGATGGTTCAGTTCGAGCAGAGCTTCGTTGATAAGACGATTGCAATACCATTCGTCTTCATCAGTATGTATCTCCGGCAGGTTGACGGATTTTTAACCTGCGAACCGAAAACACCCGGTTGAGGAAACGTTTGCCCGTCCATTTGTCCGATCCAGGCCCCGGGACGGTCTGCTGAGATTACGACCAATGGCACTTGCTGATAGAAGGCTTCCGATACGGCAGGATGAATATTAAGTAATGCACTGCCCGATGTGCAGCAGACAGCAGCCGGACTACCGCCATGTAATGCCAGCCCGATCGCGAAGAATGCCGCACTCCGTTCGTCTGTCACCGGATAGCAGGAGAAGAAAGGGTGATTGGCAATCGTATGTACAATAGGTGAATTGCGGCTGCCGGGACACAAAACGATTTTCTTGATGTTATGCTCGATGAGCAGGGCTACGAGCTGCAGGATGTTTTTTTTATCTGAGTACATAATGTATTTGTTTGCTTTGTCATGCGATGGTTCTATCGCTTTTTCTGCAAAGATAACATCTGTGGGGCAGAAAACATTCATAATCTTAATGAAAAAGGCTTCACCCCGGAATGGTCCGGTAGGCGAAGCCTTTCTGCTTTCGTTTATATCAGAAATTCATTGTTCAGAACTTCTGCATATTCAGATTCTTATCAACCAGGATGCCGTCGACTGCTTTCAGGTTGAATGTAACTTTGCGTTTCGCTTTCAACTTGATGGTGAAGAGATCTTCAGAACCTTCGAGCACTTGTTTGTCTCCGAGATTGACGAAAGTAGGATAGAGCGCCTTTTGACCGCTGGTATGCAGGCGGTCGTATGTCAGGTTTTCCATCGTACCGAGGTTTGCCGGTTCGATGCCGACAAAGTCATAATCCTGTTGGTCGGGCAATGCGAAACTCAAAGCGTTGACAGCTTTGACACTGTCACCTTTGACGGTGATTTCGACTGTTTCGCCGGCGTTGTACGTCTGTTTCGGAGTGGAAAGGAAGATCGTTCCGGCTACACGGTCCGTACCTGGATTCTCGATGCCGTCCTCCAATTGGGTTGCCACGACCGATATGTCGTAAGCATCGATCAGACCGTTCCGGTTAATATCACCTGCGCTGACATAATCGAAATCGCTGTCACCACGGTGCAGCCCTGTGTAGTTCATGTACGAGGTCAAGTCGTTTGTGTCGATCTTTTTGTCGTTATTGATGTCACCTGGCAGATAGCTTTCCGTGCCCGGAACCTTGAATACGTATAATTCGCGTCCGGAAGCGTAGTTGCCGACACCTTCCGTAATATGCAATTTAATGTAGCGGGCTTTCGGTTGGTCCTTGAAAGTGAATACTTTCATGTCACCATTACGTTCCCAGCGGAACGAGTCGACCGCTGTCCAGTTTTCCTTATCCATGCTGTAGGCCACGTCGCCGGCAAGGATCGTTCCGTTGCCTCCATCCTGGCGGGACAGATAATGGAACTTATCCAGTTGGTTGATGGTGCGTAGATCGATGATCATATCGAACGGCATTGCGTTCTTGCGGTATTTCGTGTGGAACATATCGCCTAACTCGGCAAAGTCGAACAAGCGGGAGATTTCAAAGCCTTCCTGTTCTTCGGCTGTCACTTCTCCACGGATGCCTTTGATAGCAAATTCCAGCGGGTTGGATTTGGTCTTGACGGAGAAGGTAGACCAGTCTGAATAACCGTCCTTGTTGACTGAGCGAATTTTTGAACGAATAGTCTGTTTCGGCTGAGAGGTTGTCGAACAGCAGTTCCGCATTCTTGATCTGCGTATAGAGCATGCCGTTAAATTCTATTTCATAGAAGTCGGCGCCGGGAACTTTATTCCAAGTCGGTTTTAGTGTGTAAGCTTCCGTGTTCCCATCCGTCACCTGTGCGATCGGCGCGGCCAGAGAACCGGTAGAAACGCGGTGGGTGTCGGGCGTGTCGAATTGGTAACCATCGATGGTGATAACCGTTCCGTTCATGCTGATGTCTGTCGGAGCTAGTTTTACTAACAACTGAGGGTTCTTGGTGATTGTCTTCTTTTCGAATTCGCTTCCTTTGGTGGCGAATTTGTTCAGGTTCGAACATCGTAGAAATAGACATTCGTACCGTTCTGGTATTCGTTCATCGAACGGGCGGCTACCAGTTTCACTTTGGAGGAACCGACTTTAGCGGTGATCTTCTTCGGCATTTCCGAGAGATTGATACGCAGTTCGGTTGCCTTGTCTTTCACGAAACCGTCAAAATCGCCTGTTGTCGGATGGATAGCGTGATTGAGACTTTTGATGGGTCATTGTTCTTGATTTCGATCCGTGTGGTTGTCCCTTTGCCGTTCAGATAAGCCTGCGTTATACCATCATCGTCATATTCGACGAACTCGCTATATCCGGACGGGTAAAGCTCATATATGCGCAAATTCTTGTCGATTTCCCCTACGTTATTGTTCGGGTTCGTCATCGGGATGATCGCACCGGCTTTTACGAATACCGGAAGTTTCCAAAGTGGAGAAGCGAAGTTGTTGACCACGCAGCCGCCGGTATATTTCTCACCGGTGAAATAGTCGAACCATTCGCCTTCAGGAAGGTAGATACCATCACGGATGTCATTTCCCTTGTCATCCATTTGCGTCTCTTGGTAGATCGGCGCGATGAGGAAGTACGGCCCGTACATGAACTGGTATTGTGTAGCTTTACCAAAGGTGTAAGGATTCGGATCTTCAAGGAACATGGCGCGAATCATCGGCTTGCCGTCTACCGCTTCGCGGGCAATGCTGTAAGCATACGGCATCAGGCTGGATTTCATTTTCAGGTACCAGCGGTTGATGGAAGTTG
>VOFB01000708.1_pt1 | contig 26076 bp, 44 predicted proteins | sample 5384141 | NCBI WGS metagenome assembly VOFB01 (sample SAMN12384721, study PRJNA508395) | human gut metagenome | isolation source: healthy gut A | host: Homo sapiens | reverse complement strand
ACGGATACCTCCGCCGTAGCCGTGACCACGGTAAAAGCGCTTGGTGACATCAAAGCCCCTGCTCTGCTGCTGGATATTGGCCTGAAGCAGCTGGGCCGTCCGGGTCAGCATGGCGTTCTTGTGCCATCCCCATCAGCAGGTGGATCATGATAAAGGTCTTGACATACTCCTGCAGTTCATGCGTGAGGCCACTGGCCGCCGCCGCACTGCCGGAGACCCGCGGAATCCCCGGCGATCCCCGCCGTAAAGCTGCTGATCTCATCCTTAATTTCCTCTTTTACCTGATTGCCTCTCTGTAATTTTTCTGCTCCAAAGATGCTTTTAAAATTCGTGCCATATGCATCAATTTTTGATCAATCCGCATCATTAATCTGGCACTTTCAACTTCACCAATCAGGCCTGACCGTCTATCATCCCCGTATAGCAGCTTATTAATCTCTTTCAATCGCTGCTACCATTCTTTGCTTTGCTATACATGGTATATAACTGCTCAGCGATGCTCCCAACTTTTGTAGATAATAGATTTTCAATCGCCAAATTGGATACATTCTGTTTTACCAGCCCCGAACCGCTGTTTTTCAGTCCCTTCAGCGTCTGTTCCACCTTGTTCATGATATCCGCCTGACTTAAGGTCTGCAGAGGCTCCCGTGATCTGCAGCGCCAGCTGTGAAATTGGACCCGTGATCGCACTTCTTACACTTTCATATACACCATCGAGAGTCTTTTCTTATATATCTATCGGTCGCTTTCCGTCCCAAAGTCTACAAGCTTTCCACTTGCATCCACTGCGGTATTCTCCAACTTGTCGAAGATATCGTCCACTGCTCTGGAGGCAACATTTTTCGATGAGGTTGGCTGCGTCTGCCTTGACTTTATCCTTCAAACCGCCATAGCCCAGAGACCATGTGTCCGTCGTCTTATACAGTGCCACGTCCTTTCCCTCGTCGCAGAGGGCCTTCTGACATCCACGAAGGACTCCGCCATGGCCCACGCCAGCAGGATCACCGTCTTTGATGGGCACGCCGAAGCCCGTCAGCCTGATGGCTGTGGCGCCAATCGAGAGCCGGCACGGTGGTATCGGTGCTGGTATTGAGAAGGCGTACCACGGCGTTCAGAACCAAAGCGGATGCCGAGATCATGGCACGGGGTGCTCTGCAGGTTCTTCGTCACGCTGTCGTTGCCCCAGAGGATATATTCCGCCTCGGCCCCAAAGTAGGGGTTGTTGGTCATATCCTTGCCGTTCTGGCCTTGGCCACAGATTGCCGTCATGCCGTCCTTTTTCAAGGTATCGGTTAGTAGCAGCGAACATCTCCGTCATGTACTCCTGAAGGGTACAGCTTGTCCCTCGGCCTCAGCAACCTGTCCCAGCAGCTTCAGCAGCTCGGATATCTTGGTGATTGTTCTTGTTTTTGGCGGCCTCTTTGTCACTGCCGGAATCCACCTTTCTGCATGGAAGGTACTCTTGTTCTCTTTGCTGCCTTCGTCGGAGCACAGCTGGTCGATGGCCTTCCGCACGCTCTCGTCCACAGAGGCGCTGATGGTGCCGGGGATGTCCGCCGGCAGGGCCGTAGACTCGCGTCGAATTACTCCGGAATTGCCGGCAGAGATCAGGATTCTTTTCAGGTTCTCTGCGCTATCCTTGCTGGTCTTATTCTCCTTTGCATTGGCAGAGGCGCAGACCCCACAGGTAGGCGTAGAACTGCCCTCCTCCGTGACCTTCTTGGCGCTTCCAGGGGGCCACGCTGCTGACGCTCTGGCCGGTATATTTGCTGTTCGCATGATCTGCGTCGCCTGGGACGGCTCGATCGCCCCAGCTCCGTGAAATCATTCTTGCCGATGGAGGAACTGAACTCGTCCTTATAATCTACCAGTCGCCTCCCGGCAGATGGGCGTCATTACAGCTTGATGCCTCGACGACGGACTTGACGGAGTCAAAATGTTTAATGAGTATCCACCAGCGCCCGCAGGCTGTTGATGGCATCCTTATTGATGATGTCTGGCGGCATTCTCATATTCGCCCTGCATGGGGTCTTGACGTCGCCCTCGAAAGGTTATCCAGCCTTATTGGCCCAGTTGGTCCGGGCCTCGTCCAACTCATCTACATTCTTCAGCACCGCCGCCAGCGCCGTGTCCATAGCTTCTCCAGCGCACCGGTTATGGCACTGATGTCCTTATCCCAAGCGTACAGCTTGGATGCAGCCGACCGGCCCTTCTCTGTGGCGTTTTTCACCCCACAGCTCTGCCCAGCTTCCTCCCTCGCCAAGGAACATAGCCGAGGAGTTCTGTGTATCTTACCCGTTTTTTTATCAGGCACCTTCATTTCATCAGGAAGCTTCTCGGCATACATTCCGTACATCAGCGCATATGTAAAGCTGCTCTTTACATTTGGGGAGCTCCTTGTAGATTTTACATAGCCGATCTCTTTGCCCAAGTCTGTGGACTGTGTGATCTCCAGCTTGAGCATCTTTTCGTCATAGTTTATTCCAAAGTCAATCCCATAGTCTCCATTTTTCCACCGGCACGACCTTGATGCCTCTCTCTGCCAGCTTCCCTTCAATATAGGCCATGGTATCCAGCTCTCTATTTGCTGCTTTCGACTTTTTTTATAGTAGGACTCCACCTCCTTGCGTGTTGCGGAATCCACCTTGAAGATTGCCCATTGGTCCTTCAAAATAATGACTCGCAGGAATCAGGCTGCTGGGCCTTTCATTGATAAGCGGTAGTACGTTCAGCTCCGAGCTGTTGTAGGCCACCAGATACTTCACCATGTCCGCCATCTTTTTCGCACTGTCGATATCCTGCGAAAGCTGATTGAGATACTCGTTGGAGCAAACTTCGAATTACCGCCGATCAGATCATTGTATTCGTTGATGGCCTCATGGGCCTTCTTGCAGGCATCCTGGACTGTGTCCAGCTTCTGATAATTCACCTTGGCTTCGATGGCCTTTGTCTGCAGAGGTCTCACCGTGCGGCCCAGCTTCGTCAACAGGCCCTTGCCGTGTTGATGGGGCCCCGATACTTCATATAATCGACGATCTGGCGCTCCAGCACCTTGGGATTGCCGATGGCTGACGACTCCACGCCCTGCAGCGTGAACTGGTCCGCTTTCAAGTCAACGATGTTGTTGAACTCCATTTCATCCCCGGAGAAGGAGGAAAGATACTGTTGATAAACTCTCGTGTATAGGAGTCGCTGTCGTTGGATCCGGTGTTGTCGATGGAGTTGGCAAAATATCGGGAGACGTTGTTCTGCAGCTCCTCCATGTTCTCCGAGACGGCGAAGATACCGTACACGTCGTTACAGGATCTGGTCATACTCCGACAGAGCGGCATTCATAGCCAGATCGCCGGCGCCGGACAGGGATGCCTTGGCCGCAGAGATCCTGGCTCCGTCCACGATCAGTCCGCCACCGTCATCATGGGCAGCATGATCCCAGCGCCAGAAACAGGCTGATGCTGCCCTTGGTTTTTTAAAAAGTCGATCATGCTGTCATAACCCCACTTCGCCCGTGCATCCGTAAATTTCTGCTTGAAGATTGCCACCCGCTGACTCATGGTCTGGTTGCTGTCGCCGAACTTCAGATTCTCCCCAGAGATAGGTCCCAGATCATAGACCATATCCGTATTTCGGATAAACTCCGACGTGTCGTTGACCACCGCCACCGCCGTAACGCTGATATCCAGCGACGACGTCAGCCCCAGCTGCCGGAGGAAGCCCGGTGCGCTCAGGTGCTTCACCACGTTCACCTTGATGGCTGGCGCCAGTGGGTCGGCGGAGGCGCTGATGGTGCAGTCCACATTGGTCCCCGCCAGAAATGAGTTCTCGGCAATGAGCTGCCGCAGGGCCTTTCCATCGTCGTCTTGTTCTCGCGCTTCAAAAAAGCCCTTTCCCCAGTACCGATACGGGTCATGTACCTTCATGACCTCATTGATGATATCCTTGCCGGGCATATAGCCGTCGCTCCAGTCAAAATCCGTCTTGGTGGGTGATCCCGTGCCGGTGAAGAAGTTCTCATAGCCGGGCATCTGCCCTCTCTGGCCGCTATTACGGCGATCTTCTGCGCCTCGGTATACATGGCGGTGCTTTGCAGCACATAGCTGCCCACATAGATCAGAAAGCCCAGCACGAACAGAACGATTGGAAAAATCAGAGTCATTTCGATGATCTGCGCCGAGCCGCTCTCACTATTCCACTTTTCCCGCAAAATGCCTTTCATTTCTCCACTCCTTCCGTTTTTCGGGGCGCTATCCGTACACCGCATCTTTGCGGTGTACGGATAGTTCTGCAAAGTGCCATAGGAATCAGCTCTGAAAAGCCTCCCGCCTCGCCCTTGATTCGCTCCATGAGGTTCGTAACAACTTCCTTGATTCCATCTCTGAAAAAACGCAGCCAGGCCAATCACCACAACGATAATCAGAATGATGGCGATGATCTCGGCCCCGCCTCTCTCCTCCTTGGCAAAGTCCTCCAGCAGGCCCTTTGCACGGAAATAACCCCGCAACAACTTCATTTTCATTAAGTCGTTCCTCCTTATGTATTTTCTATTTATATTCAACAGAGCACCCTCTGCGGAACATCACAGCATATTGGAAAAAATCGGTACGATGATCATAAACAGGATGCCCACGAACATGATCATCAGGGGATCATCAGCTTCGTTCCGGCCGTCTCGCCCTTGCGCTTGGCCGCTGCTTCTTCTCCTCCCAGCTCTCCTCATTCATATAGCGCAGGCTCATGGTCAGCTCCGAGCCGCCCTTTTGAATGTTCTGCGACAGGATGGAGGTGAACTTCGGATCTCCTTCACGGAGCAGCGCTGGGCAAAGTTGTGCAGAGCATCCAGCTCCGAGACACCGTTGTTCATCTCCTCGCTGGTCAGCTGCATCTCCTTATACATGGCCCGGTCGCAGGTATAGGCTACCTTGGTCCACGCCTCACGGATCACCATGCCTGCATTCACCAGCAGCGTCAGCTTGGAGAGGATCTCCGGATAGTCGGGAGAGTATCTCGTCGTGCTTCCTCTCCACGGCGCTGCTGACCTCCATATCCAGATAGACGATCAGCGCCGCAGCCGCAGCCACCACCAGAATGGCAAAGGTCATGTCGTTGGTCATGGCCCCGATGAACAGACCTAACGGCGCAACCGTCAGCGCATAGGTGATCTGTCCGCCGACGATGCAGTTGTGGTAGTACTCGGCGTACTTCTCGCCGTAGATCTCAGCGATCTTCTTTTCCTTTTTCGCCCGGCCTCCGTTTTCAGGTTCACCTTGAACATATCCATGAACCCGAAGCCGATGAAGAAGATCTCCGGGAGGAAAACTGCTTTTTATCGATGGCGGCGATCATGACGTCGTACTGGCTGCTGTACCGGAGGTACAGCATGACCCATAGCACCACCAGCAGCGTTCCCGCCTTCCTGCCAAAGCGTAGGCAACAACAAAAGTTCATTTCTCCACCCCTTTACACCTTGATATCCGTGATCTTCCGGCCCAGCTCGCAATGACAAACATGAAGATGGCGATCAGCTTCACCAGAACGTTCAGCGGCGTATTGGCCGTGATGGATGCCTGTCCCATCGTCCCCATCATGGCGATGATGACAAAGGGCATGACGCACATGATGTTGATCTCATTCTTGTTGGCAGCCACGGTGGTCTGGATCTCCATCTCGATCTCGATCTTATCGCTGATGATATCCCGGCTGTCCACCACCACCTTCTTCAGGTTGCCGCCCAGCCGGTTGCAGACGGCGAAGGTCTCGGCAAAAGCTGTTGATATCGTCGATGCCGCAGCGGGCGGACATATCCCGCAGCAGGTCCTCGATGACGAAGTTATTGTGCAGTCCGCTGACGATGATGGCCATCTCGCTTCACGATGGGAGCCTGCTCACCGTAGGCCAGCTTCAGGTCGCTGTAAGCATCCGTGAAGGCATCCGGGGTGTTTTTACCGGCAGAGAAGGGAGTTGCTCAGCGAGTCCAGCATATCCCGGAATTGCAGCAGGATCGCCTTCCGGCGTCTTTTCCTGCAGGTACCGCCGGTACACGGGGATGGCGTAGAAGCCCACCGCCGCACCGATCACAATGCTGGCAATGACAACGCCAAACATGATCTGCGCCGCCAGAAATCCCGCCACGAAGCCGATCAGATACCCGATGATCTTCTCCCGTGGGGCCATGATGTAGATGTTATAGTCCTCTCCGATACCGGTCAGGCCGGTCAGCGGGACATACTTTTCTTTTTCTTGCTCTTCCCCATAAAATCACCTATATCGTTTCCTGAAATCCGGCCAGCCGCAGCTTGTGGTCGTTCTTCATTGCATATTCCGTCCGTTTCAGCCGACCGGACACCTTCGTCAGGGTGCTGTTCTCATCCTCCTCAAACACATAGAGCGGGTTGAGCACGATCCGGCCGTCCTCATAGCCCACCACCTCGGTGATCTCCATGGTTTTCTGGATTTGTCACGCAGCCTGGAAAGATGTATAATGATATCTACCGCCGATGCGATCTGCTGGCGGATGGCCTCAGCGGAAGGCCTGCCGCACCCCTGAAGGACCATGGTCTCCAAGCGGCTCAGCATATCCTCGGTGGGTTTGCATGGCCGGTGGAGAGTGAGCCGTCGTGGCCGGTGTTCATGGCCTGCAGCATATCCAGCGCCTCGCCGCCACGGACCTCACCCACGATGATGCGCTCCGGGCGCATACGCAGCGACGATTTGATCAGGTCCCGAATGGTGATCTGTCCTGCACCAGAGGCATTGGCGTTGCGAGTCTCCAGACTGACCAGATTCTCGACGCCCTCGATCTGCAGCTCCGCCGAGTCCTCGATGGTGATGACACGCTCATCCTTGGGGATGTAGTTCGACAGCGCATTCAGGAAGGTGGTCTTGCCGGGCCGGTACCTCCGCTGATGAAGATGTTATACTTGGCCTCCACCAGCATTTGCAGCTTGTCTGCGATCTCCTGCGTCAGCGACCCGTACTCAATGAGCTTGGCAATGGTCATAGGGGTCTTAGAGAACTTTCGGATGGTGACCGTGGGGCCGCACAGGGCAATGGGCGGCAGCACCACATTGACACGGGAGCCGTCGGGAAGCCGGGTGTCGCAGATAGGGTTGGCCTGATTGACCTCACGGCCCGCAAGGCCCACGATCCTCTGGATGATATCCTCCAGCTTCCGCTGGCTCTCGAACTGCTTGTCCAGCTTGAACAGCCGTCCATTCTGCTCGATGAATACGTTTTCAGGCCCGTTGATCATCACTTCCGTGATGGTGTCATCCTTGATGATGGAGTCCAGCAGGCCAAAGCCACGGATGGAGCTATACACCTGCTCCACGATGGAGACCCGCTGCTCGATGGAGCAGTACCCCGCTCCGATACGCTGCTCCACGATATCCTCGATCTGCTGCTGCAGCTCGCTGTCGCTGATCTGGCTGAGAGGCAGCTGCTCCGTCACATACCGTTTTACCTCGGCCGCAAATTGCTGTTCCTGCTCATAGTTCATCTTCTATACCGCCTTACTGGATCTTATCAAACAGTTCCTTGGGAGCCAGCTGCTCCAGAACCTGCGCCGTGGATGCGTGCTCATACCGTGGCGCACCGCCGATGCTCGAAGCTCCGTGCCGGTCACGGCCGTGCCGGACTTGTTGCTGAATTTATTGTAGATCAATGCGATCCGTGCCGTCAGCGGCACCTCTGCGTTCTGCTCTAAGATTGCCAACGCCTGATAGGCCCGTGCCAGCTTCCGGTTGGATATCTCCGAGCCGTCGCCGGTCCAGACGATGGCACCGGCCTGCCGCAAAATTTGAAGTGACGCCCGATCCATGCCAAATTCCAGATCAGCGATGACATACTCGTAGTTCCCGGACAGTCTGGCCTCAGAAATCAGCCGTCCGATCTCATCGGCTCCCAGCTCCAGCATATCCAGCGCCACCTTGGACTGGGAATAGAAATACACACCTCTGGGGTCTTGCTTGACACAGCTCTCCATTTTCATGGAGAGGTTTGTTTTTACTCTTCAGCGCAAAAATGATGCCGCTCATGTCAAACTGCCCCTCCGCAGCGAAGAAGGCATCCGACGAGCCGAAGCGCTCAAAATTCAGATACAGCGTCCGCTTTCCACGGGCGGCATAGTGCAGGGCGCAGGCCGCCGCCATGGTGGAGCTGCCAACGCCTCCGCAGGGAGACGTGAAAGCGATGACCTTGCAGGAATCATCCCCAGCTTCAGCCCGGAGGCGCTCCCGGCGTACTCGGAATAGATGCTGAGGATCTGCCGGTAGATCAGGTCCGCCTTCTGGAATTTGCAGATGGCCCGCTGGTCGTTGACCGAGTCCACGTCCGCCGACTCCACAAAATAGGCCAGCTGACACCGCTTCGGCAGCGCACTGCTCTCCACGACAAAGGTATCGCTGGCCACCAGCACATCGATGCGGGACGGCTCCAGCGCCGCCATGGCGCTCTCCAGCTTGGTGAAGGAGTATATCTCCAGCTTGTCGGCGTACTTGATGTTGAACGCCGTTACGATCCGATTCAAATAATTCTGGTCACTGTCCAATAGCGCTAATTTGATCTTCATATTGTCCTCTCCGTATCGTCTTTTTCCAAAATACTCCTGATAGCCGACTTGATCAGTCGGATCTGGGGTTCGATATAGCTTGCCTCCCCGAAGATCATGTAGTCCGTCACCGTGGTGATGGCAAAATACACATAGGGAGCAATCTCCTGAAACTCGCAGTGAAGCTCCGACGCAAAGCGTGCGGCATATTTTCATATCTCTCTGCAAGGCGTCCCAGCACCGGGCGCAGCCGTTCCTCGTACCGGCTGCAGGCGCACACGCTGGCAAAGAACTTCATCATCGGCCGCAGCTCATCTGCCCGCAGCCGCAGCCGTTCCATCATCCGATCCGGCTCCCGGATATCCTGCAGGGCCGGGGCGATCAAATGCTCCTCCAGCCGCAGAGCCGCCTCCTCGGCACAGGTCACCACCACATCGTCCTTGTCCTTGAACAATAGTAGATCCCTCCTGATTGCAGAGCCAGTGCTCTGCTCAGGTCTCACACTGGTCTCATACAGCCCCCGACGGATGAATGTCGCAAGGCAGACGTCAAGGATCTCCCGTTTTCGCTGGGCGTTTTCCATCGTTTACATTCCTTTTCCTGTTTCCGGAGTCCTTGTCCACGCAATCAAACGAACGTTTAGTGAGAGGGCAAAAATAAACCCTCATCTTGCGTAGAACGGTTGGTTCTTAACGCAAAACGGCCAAAAAAGATGGGCTTGAAACCGTCCTTTGGCCGTTTGTTATGCAGTCAGTATGATTCTACAAAAGCTTTTCCAGCTGTTCCCGCTTCCGCTCCATGGAGGAGTGGCCGTAGGTGTTCAGCGTGGTAGAAACGTTGGCATGGCCTAAAATCTCGCTCAGTGTCTTGACGTCCACTCCAAGTTCAATGCAACGGGTGGCAAAAGGTATGGCGCAGAGCATGGTAGTTGATGGACGGCAGGCCACACCGATCCAGTACCCGATGAAACCGATATTCGTAGGTCCGTGGGCTCACAAACCCGCTCTTGTCGGAGATGACGTACTCCGAACGGCGTTTTTCATACAGGGCAGGAGCACCGCCATCAGTTGTCGGGACAGGGGGATATCCCGTAGGGACGACTTGGTTTTCGGGGTGTCGATGATGAGTCTGGTGGCGGTTCCACCATCGGTTCCCCTGACACGGGCCACGGTGGAGCGGACATGAAGAACGGCCTTCCGAAAGTCGATATCCTCCCACCGCAGGGCGCAGACCTCACTGATGCGAAGGCCCGTATGCAGTGAAATGAGGATCCCTGTGCCGGTGATGTCCGGCTTAGCCAGAAGGTACGTCTCCAGCCTCCGGAGGACATCGGTGTCCAGGATCACCACCTCCTGTCGATTCGCCGCCGGTGTCTGGAGCGTGGTTTTCACGGGCGGACACAGGCCCTCCGCGGCGGCAAATTCCATAATGTCCAGCACCAGCAGCATCATGCTGCGGACATAGGAGGACGACAGGCCGCCGCTATGGTCCAGTCGCCCGCAGTGCAGCTTGGCATTCATAAAATCCGCCAGCAGCAGCGTGTTTATCTCCTCCAGCTGCCGAGCCCCAACTCCGGCAGGATGTGGCTTCGCAGCAAATTCTCATATTTTACAGCGGTGGCACCCTTGTAACGGGCCACATTTGTCCGGTGCCACAGGGTTGCCGCCGCCTGAAAGGTCACAGACGCAGGCTCCGGGGACTGGACAGGCTTCTGCCGACTTCGTACCTTTTCGGGCGTTCTCCGCCTTTGCCGGCAGCGAAGATGAACGCTTCTTCGTTTGCGTATATACGCTCTCTTTTTTCGACATGATGCAGCCCCTTTTCTCTGGTAGAGATTCCCATATTTTGGCATTTTGGTAAGTGCCGGAAATGTGAACGATTCTGCCCGTTCTGTAAGTCAGGAAAATGACAATCTTATTAACGATCCGTGAACATTTTTCATTGACAAGACACTCGCTCATCGCTATAATGTAGAGTAGAAAAAAGTAAAATCTCGTCGATGTTAAGAACCAACCGTTCTACGCAAGATGAGGGTTCAAGGGATCGTGCTCCTATTTTTTGCTATGCCGAAGTATTCTCCCACCCGCTGCACCGGCCTTGCGGCGCAGATGCTGCCCACGGACAGCAAAAGTCCGGCACACAGCAGAACAAGACAAACCCCTCTCCCTCCGGCCACAGCCGTACTACGTTCATTATATCATCATTTTCCACGATAACGCCATATTTGCATCCTATAAGCGAAATAAGGGACAGCAGTATTGCCAGCACCGAGATTCCCTTCACCAACTGCACCACATACCACAGCGGAAAGTGCTTCGGTCGAAGCAGCATCGCCAGCACCAGCGGCAGCCCTACCCGCCGAAGGCCACGGCCACCAGCTCCCCATGGCGCAGTCCGCCGCAAAGGACGCTGGCGGTGGCTCCCAGCCGTTACCTCCCCCTTATCTGGCCGCCCAGCAGCAGCGTCACCAGAATGTGTCCGCCCTCATGGAGCGCCGGGTACAGGAGAACCGCCGTGAATAGCCCCAAAAGAAGCAGCATCGCTCCTCGCTTAGCATCCGTCATCCGCCTCACCTCCTACTGCATATTATGAAAAAAAGGGACCTGCCTTTATCCGTCAGGCCCTGCTTTCTCCGCAAAAAGCAGGAGGGGACGCTCTGCGTCCCCTCCTTTTGCGCCATGAACTATTACACTATAAAAGAAAGGCCTCCGGCGATTGCCGAAAGCCTTATGGCAGCGGGAGAAAGGATTCGAACCCTCACATACGGAGTCAGAGTCCGCTGTGCTACCTTTTATCAATCCCGCTGTGTTCTGACGAACAAAGCTTATATTATACACGCTTCCTGTGTTTTGTCAACACTTTTTTCAAATCTCCTGAAAGTTTTTCCGAGCCGGGTCTCCCCGGCCCCGGAAAGCTGTCATCCGGTCATCACTGAGCCAGCTTCAGGTCCTCCGCCGTGAAGTACTTCTTCAGGGGCTTGTACGCCACGGCAAAGACCAAAAGGCACAGGATGATGTTGGGGAGCATGTACGCCAGATTGTACAGCAGGGAGTAGAACCAGGGGCTGTGCATAGTCATGCCGAAGAAGGTCTCGGGCATGTATTCCCCCAAACGGTGGCGCCCACCACATAGTGCACCAAACCGCAGCAAACCGCCGATGACGGTGCCATAGAACACGCTCCACTTCCGGCGGGCCACCAGGCCTGCGCCAAAGCCCAACGCCGTGAAGGCCAGGAAGTAGTCGCAGATGATGGTGGTCCAGTCGATGGAGAACTTGTTGCCGATGAGATAGGTCACGGTGCCGAATACGAAGCCGGCGCCGGCGCCCCAGAGGCCGCAGCCATACCGGACGGCGAACCAGGGGGATCGGCAACATCTCCAGCGTGACAGACGCCGCCGCCCCAGGGAACTCATAGAGCTTCAGGTAAAATGAGTATCAAACGGCCGCCATAGCGATAAAAATGGCGGCCTCACAGAGGGTACGGGTCTTATTGTCTTTTCATGTGTTCGATCCTCCAAAAAACAAAATTCCCGCATGGCGAGCCATGCAGGCGTCGCAATGCGGAACATAAAATCCCTATGATCGCATTCCTACGCCGGCATTACCCGGATCAGGTTCGAGGGACTGGACGGCGATACGTCACATCTCAGCCGGCATGCGCCAGCGCCCCTTGGATTGTAGCGCCATCTTATCATGTCGAACGCTGTCTGTCAATCGCTATTTTCCACAAAAAGGGGAGCATCCCGCCGGATGCTCCCCCCGTCTGTCTTATTCTCCGGCTTTCTCCGGCGCCGTCAAGCCCTTTTCCAACGCCGTCAGGCCTCCTCCATCCGCCGGAAGCTGCTCATATCCGGCTGGCGAAGCGTCTGCTCTGCCTGCTGTAAGCGCTCCAGCAGCTGGCAATTCATCTGCTCATAGTCCGCCTGCGCCGTGCGGCACCACTCCCGCTGCCGGGCCGCCAGCTGACGCAGCTGGGTCACGGCTTCCTCCCGGAACTGCTCCGTGCGGCGGTGGGCGCTGATCTCGATCTGGGCCACATGGTCCTTCAGAGACTCGTATTCGTCCGCCTGTACCTTCAGTTGGGCGCAGCGCTGCTCCAGCTCCTGATTCCGGGCCTCCGCATCCGCCAGCTGCCGGCGCAGACGGCGGCAGGTCCCTCGTTGTCCTGCAAATTCAGCAGCTGCGCCTGTGTCACCCGCTGGGTATTCTCCAGCGTCTGGTTCTCCTTCCGGAGGGTCTCGTTCTCCGCCTCCAGCGCCGCCACACGCCCTCGTGTTCCCGGCCGGTCTTCTCAATGTATGCAATCACATCGCTGCGGTCAAAGCCGCCGAACATACTGGTCTTAAAGCTGGTGCTCATCCGTGATCCCCCGCAAATTCTTTTTACCCTACCATATCACAAAACGCCGTTTTTTACAAGCCACAAAATGAAAAAGCGGAAGGGGACTGCTTCCTCCCGCCCGGTCTGAAGCTTACAGGATCGGTTCCTCGGCTCTTACGGCTGATTCTCTTCCTTCTCCTTCTTCCGCTCCCGCAGGAGCTCCACAAGCTCCGACACCCAGCAGTATAGCCCCACTGTCCCGGCGATGATGAGATACCACTTGTTAAACTCGCTCACCCGTCCTGATATCCAGCACACGGCAAGTATGCCCAGCACCGCCGCAGGAAACAGGAACAGGTGCTTGTGTTTTTTCCACATTGTCAGCTCCCTTCTCCGGCCCTATTTTTCCTCTTTATCTTTACAATAACGCACAAATTGTGCGAAGTCAACATTTTTCACAAGGATATTCCGCAAAATCCAGATCATATAACACATAGGTGAATGTACATCACCATGCCCGAAATCCATCACACCGCAGCATGACACCTCCTCCGCTCACATCTCTTTATTTTCTTCATATTGCCAAAGTCTCCGATATTTCCCTCCGCTTCCAGTATTGTTAATAAGTAAACAGTCTATTTTTGCAGATATTTCTTGCTTTTTGTGCCATTTGGTATAGACTAATCGGGAACGACTTATTTTGAGAGGCTGGCTTGAACAATATGAGCAATCCCTATAAGACACGGAGGGCGGCGCAACCGTGACGGTTTTCGTGCCCTACGACTGCCAGAACAACTGCCCCTTCTGCATCAACAAAAAAGAATACGCGGACTGCACCGGCTTCAGCCTGGACGCCATTCTCCGCAGCATCCACACCATGGATGAGATCACGCCCCGCTGTGACTTCGTCTTTACCGGCGGTGAACCCTTGGCAGATCTGGGATCTCTCCAGAAGATGCTTGACGCCATTCCCAACACCCACAGAATTTTTATCAACACCACCTTCCCCGTGCAGCAGAAATACTCCGCCGACGAGATGATCGCCTTCACAAAGCGCAACCGGGACAAGATCACCTGCATCAACATCTCCCGCCATTTGGTGAAGTACGTGGAGGAGTCCCCGGACGAGGTAGTGGGCCGCATCGCCTGCCCCACCCGCATCAACTGCGTGCTGTATAAGAACTACCCCGCCCAGAAGCTGACGGATTACGTGGAGCGCTTCCTACCCTACCGCATCCCCATCCAGTTCCGCTATGATTATACCGAGACGACCCGGAGAACCTGTACGAAGAGGAACACGACAAGATATTGCAGGACCTGAAGCGCCTGCTCACCTACAAGGGGCTGGACGGCTGCCGGATGCGCAACGGCTTCCACTTCGAGTATAAGGGCCTGCACATGACCTACCACAAGACCCTTCCCTATTCCACCATCGTGGAGACTGGCGACGACGGCATCACCTATGACATTCTGTATGACATTCTCATCAAGCAGAACGGCGAGATCCACTGCGACTGGACGGGCGTGAAGATGGACGTGGAGAAATACCGCCGCGTGACCTTTGAGCCCTACGATCTGCGGGTTCTAGACGGCACCATCGACTTCTGATGCAAACATCCCCCACTGTACTCACTGTACAGCGGGGGATGTTTCCGTCTCTCCCCCAAAAAATCAGTCCCTTTTCAAGATAAGTGTTGCTATGTATGATCGTGAATTATGTGTAACAATTTCTTTCGCTTCGTTCCTGCCCCTATATTTGGCAAAGAGAACCTACCCGCCACGAAATACCTCGATTGTGACATCATGCTCTTCTGGTGGTTAGAAAAGAACAAAGACCTCACCACCAAGCAGATGGTAGATGAACTGTACTCCCTTATATGTAATCGCATCAACGCCCCCGATTACATACAAGGAACTTAAGAGTAAGAAGTTGGGACTTGATACCAAGGGCATCATTCCAGTACAAGTTTAACCGATGCAGGGCACCGAAAAGAGCCGAAGGCAACTTTGGCATCTTTTTCATACCTTGAAAGTAACACAAAAATATTGTATAATATAGAAAAGTCGGAACAATTTGCTGGCTTTTCCGTCTATACAAATAATGAAGCAGCTAGACAAATTCAAATTTGACAAAGAAGTGTGATAATATGAGAAAAAAAAAGTAGTTACAGGTATTTGCATCTTGTTGGCTATCGTTCTTTTTGATACCCATTCCTATGCGTCTGAAAGACGGCGGCACAGTTGTATATAATGCTATCCTGTATCAAGTTGAGAATGTGCATAGAATAGACCCAGAAGCCACGTCCGAAAAATGATTACCTCGAGGGAATGATAGTAAAATCCTTGGCATTGAAGTCTATAACAATGTTGAGTAAATAGATCAGCCAATTTCAATTTGTCGAACTGAATAGTATATATCCCATAGGAGGAGCAAGGTTGAAATATACCTTGCTCCTTTTCATGTGCTTAGAGTTCCGTTAAATCGACGAAGGATTTGGCGGATAGGCTTATATCAACACAAAATGTAAAAGGGATAAAAAATCAAAATCTCCGGCGAAGCCGGAGGGTTCACGAGGCCCTATAAGGGCCTATTACGGACGAAGCCCTTATGGGGTTTTATTTATGCCTTGGGATCCTTACTACCCGTAAACGGGTCTATAAATTCCTTTATGCTAATTTGGTCGGATATTCTGTCATCCTCCAACTGGTTCTGTATGTACGCCTTTATCACTTTCTTGTTTCGGCCTACCGTATCCACTTGCTGGCACAACTTCCACAGTATGATCCCTATGTCCTCTTTTATCTTTCCGTAAACCTCCATCCGCCTATATTTCGGCGCAAACACCACATGGTATTGACAAGGTCAACTGGTATGTTCTAAGCTACTTACATCTACTTCTTTCATGAATTACTCTCCTTGTTCTTGTAAGTTTTGGTCGGCAAACCTTTCATTCACTCTAACTTGGAGACTTTTTCTTGTCTTCTTTTCCCTTCGCCATAGGCTATTTTTCCCCGGCAGAGCCGGGGGTGTCTTTGGTTGCCAATGCAGAAAAAGCAGGACAAGCGCCTGCTTTTTCCGATGCAGCGTTACACGGTGCCGGTGACGGTCACTGTGGTGGTGCCAGGGGTGACGGTATAGGTGCCATCCGTCTCCTGGGTATAGGTGGCCGCCGGGACGGTGATCTGCCCGGCAATGGTGGCAAAAGGTGCCGGTGGCAGCATCGTAGGTGTAGTTGTCTCCTTCCTTCCACGCATCGCCGTTATACGTCACCGTCAGGCCGGTGAGGGCCGGGTCGAAGGTATCCGTCAGGATCACGTTGTCCCCTGCCGTGGCGGCGGTATTGCCGAAGTTCTGGAGGACGAAGGTATAGGTCAGCTGTCCACTCTCCGTGACGGTGGCGGGGCAGATGGCCTTGCTGACGGTGAGGTCCGCCCGCTGGGCCGCCGCCAGTGTGGCCTGCGCCGTCAGGGGCGCTGCCAAACCGCCGCCGGTGACGGTGGCCGTGTTGGTGATGGCTGCCTCCTGATCCAGCGGCGCATAGCGGGTAACAGCGGCCTCGTACACCAGCAGCGCATTGCCTCCGGCGGGGACGGTGAGACCGGTGACGGTCAGGGGAGGCCCTGCCGTCACCGTGGGGTCGTTTGCAGGACACCGTTGACATATACCCGCAGCGTCCCTCGTTGTAGGTCAGCGGGTACACGGTGTCCGTGCCGAAGGCGTAGCCGCCCAGATTGTCCGTCAGCGCCAGTTCCGTCAGGGGCGTTGTGCCGCCGTTCACCAGCGACAGCACGTAGGTGACGTTGTCTCTGGCGGTGTAGCGGCTGCTGGCCGCCGTCTTGGTGAGGGTCAGCGTCTCCCAGCAGTTCACCGGTGACGGTGTTGGAATTGGAGGTGCCGCCGTTATAGATCAAGGTGGCGAAGTTGGTAAAGCTTGCCATGACATCCACTCCTGTTCGATAGTCGGTGGGGCCGCAGCCCCAATACAGCATATGCCGCAGCATCAAAGCGGTTGACGGCACCGGGCAGACTCTATTATAATAGGTAGCATTGATGCCGGCATGAAAGAAGGGATGTTCCATAGAGCTGAAACAATTGCAGGCGGCCTTTTCCGGCCATGTGCCGGGCCTGCTGGGGCCACCGCCGCCTATGCCGTACTGGTGCCGGTGGCGGAGACGGCGGAGGGTCTGAGCCTGCTGTATGAGGTGCGCTCCCTGCCCTGCACCACCACAGCGGGGAGGTCTGCTTCCCCGGTGGGCGCATGGAGCCGGGGAGACGCCGGAGCAGTGTGCCCTGCGGGAAACGTGGAGGAGCTGGGCATCCCCCCGGAGGACGATCCGGCTGCTGGGCCGGGCGGACTTCCTGCACCTGCGCCCGAGGCCCTGATGCACCCGGTGCTGGGACAGGTGGCTCCGGCGGCGCTGGAGCGGCTGCGGCTGAACCCCCGCCGAGGTGCGGCAGACGTTTCTGGTGTCGCTGGACTGGTTGGCGGCCCATCCGCCGGAGGTGTACCGGTATCCCCCTGCTGCCGGTGGGAGCAGAGCAATTCCCCATGCCCGGGTGCAGGCGCCGCCGGACTACCGGTGGACACCGGGGCAGGCGGAGGTACCGGTGTATGATGGGCTGCCCTACCCCTGTGGGGGCTCACCGCCCGCATCACCCGTCATGTGGTGCAGCGGGCCACCCAGGGGGGAATAGAAAATCAGGCGGAGGAGCAGCTGCTTCTCCGCCTGATTTTTGTTTTGACTGCCAAAACATAGCCCCTGCCCTCCCTAATGGGGAGAGCGGGCTTTCCCTATTATTTTCCTCCCCGCCGGAAGAAGGCCGCCACCACGGCACCTGGACCGGCGTGGGTGCCGATGACGCTGCCGATGCACACGGACTCCAGCGCCTCCGTGCCGTTTTCCCACAGAGGGGCGCTGTCGGCCACATACTTTTTGCAGCAGGGCGTCGCTGAGCCCGGAATAGCCCAGCAGCAGGGGCATGGAGAAGTCGATGCCGCCGCTCTCGTGGATCTTCTGCACCAGCAGATTGTTGCCCTGCCGGGAGCCACGGGCCTTGCCGATGATGGTCACCTCGCCGTCCGTCAGGGTCAGCACCGGGTGGATGTTCAGCAGCCCCCCGGCAAAGGCAGCGGTCTTGGAGATGCGCCCGCCCTTTTTCAGATACTCCAGCGTGTCCACCAGCCCGATGATGCACACGTCCTGCCGCCGCCGCTCCAGCAACGCTGCCAGCTCTCCGGCGGGCAGATGAGCGTTGAGCATGGCGTACCGGGCCAGGATACCGGAGCCGATGGAGGCGGACATGGTGTCCACCACGAAGATGCGCTCCCGTCCCTCGGCGGCGATACAGGCGCTCTGATAGGTGCCGGACAGCTTGTGGGAGATGGTCAGCACCACGGCGCTGTCCCGGCAGCCTCCACCTGATCGAACAGCTGGGCGAAAGCGTCAGGGGAGGGCTGGCTGGTGGTGGGCAGCACGTCGGACTCGATCAGCCGCTCATAAAAGCGCCTGCGGTCGATGTCCACGCCGTCCAGCAACTCCTCCGTCCCGAAGTGGATGGTCAGGGGGACGATGTGTACCTGCCTGCGGTACTGCTCCGGCAGGTCGACGGTGGAATCTATGATGATTCTGGTCATAAGTCTGTTTCTCCGTTCTGTGATTTTCGGGGAGCTGCCAAGCGCTCCAGATGGCCGCTGATGCAGGTTAGGGCGTCGTACATGACCTGCCGCTGCTCCGGTGTCAGGCCCTCGCTGGCGGCCTCCGCCAGCCGGTCGATCTTCCCTGCAATGGCCCGCCCCGTCTCCTGCCCCTTCTCCGTCAGCGTCAGGGGACTGCGGTATCGCTTGTCCGGCCGGGTGACGTAGCCGTTCTGCTCCAGATATTCCAGCGACCGGGACACGGCGGCCTTATCCTCCTCGCACCGGTCGCACAGCTGCCCGGCGGTTAGCGGCCCCAGCTGCGTCAGATAATAAAGACACGAGACGTGAGGCCCCTTCAAATGAAATTGACATCTCCTCCGCCTTGATGCGGCGGATGCTGCGGCTGATTTTGGCGATCAGCACGGTAAAGGTCTCGAAGCGCTGCTGCATGGTGGCTCCTCCTTAAATGTTGATAAATCAACAAGTGTGACGTATCATACCACGCAAATGTTGATTTGTCAACAAAAACTTTTTCCGGCATGACAGGGGAATTTGCGTCAAAAGGTTGACATTTCTGCCGGATATGGTACACTAAAAGCTTATACTGAGGGAGTAGATGGCTCGGCAGCGAGTGGCAAGTCAACAGACTGATGGGACCCCATCTGGCTTGTCTTAAACAACGAGACTCAAGTATGGCTGGGGTCGTGCTTGTGGCGTTTTGGTCAGGCACACCGTGCCTGATTTTCTTTTTTGAGGGAACCATCATAGGACTGTTAGAATTGTTTCTCATTGCGGTGGGGCTGTCTATGGACGCCTTCGCCGTCTCTGTCTGCAAGGGCCTGTCCACGCAGACGCTGCAAAGGCGGCACTATCTCATCGTGGGTGCGTGGTTCGGAGGCTTTCAGGCGCTGATGCCCACCCTGGGCTATCTGCTTGGCTCCACCTTCGAGCAGTATATCACGTCGGTGGATCACTGGGTGGCCTTCATCCTGCTGTCCGTCATTGGCGGCAATATGCTGAAGGAAGCCTTCTCCAAGGACGAGGAGACGACGGACGCCTCCTTTGCTCCCAGGGTCATGCTGCTGCTGGCGGTGGCCACCAGCATCGATGCGCTGGCGGTGGGTATCACCCTCGCCCTACTGCCGGGGGTGAATATCGCGGCGGCGGTGCTGTTCATCGGCTGCATCACCTTCATCCTCTCCGCCGTGGGCCTGAAGGTGGGCAACGTCTTTGGCCTGAAGTATAAGAACAAGGCGGAGATGGTGGGCGGTAGCATCCTGATCCTCATGGGCCTGAAAATTCTGCTGGAGCATTTGGGCCTCATCCAGTTCTGAACTCTGTAAGCGTAGAAAGCGACCCTGTCCAAAGCCGGACAGGGTCGCTTTTTACCCAAAATCGCTGTGCAGTATTCTTCCTTTACAGCAGCATGATACCAGCGTTTTCGCAGGTCTGCACCGTCTCCCTGGTCCCAGAGGCTGGCCTGCACCTCCCCGATGTGACAGGTGCCGATCATCATCATGCACAGGCGGCTCTGGCCGATGCCGCCGCCGATGGTCAGGGGCAACTCCCCCGCCAGTAGCATCCGGTGGAATGGGAGAGTGCGCCGATCGTCGCAGCCGCTGGCGGTGAGTTGGCGGTCCAGCGCCGCCTCGTCCACTGAATGCCCATGGAGGAGACCTCGAAGGCGCGTTCCAGCACCGGGTTCCACAGCAGGATGTCCCCGTTCAGATCCCAGTCGTCGTAGTCGGGCGCCCGGCCATCGTGAGGCTGGCCGGAGCGCTTCAGGTTTCCGCCGATCTGCATGAGAAATACCGTGTGGTGCTCCCGGCAGATGGCGTCCTCCCGCTGCTTGGGAGTCAGGTCCGGGAACCGATCCTCCAACTCTTGAGTGGAGATGAAATACACGTCCCGGTCGATGCGGGTGTGCAGGCTGGGAAAGGCAATGTCCAGCGCATCATTGGTCTCGCAGACGGCTCCCATAATGGCCCGCACCGTCTGGCGCAGATAGCTCTCCGTCCGATCCTCACGAAGGATGACCTTTTCCCAGTCCCACTGGTCCACGTAGATGGAGTGGAGGTTATCCATCTCCTCATCCCGCCGGATGGCGTTCATATCGGTGAAGAGGCCCTTGCCGGGGTGGAACTGATAGCGCTTCAGGGCCAGCCGCTTCCACTTGGCCAGAGAGTGGACCACCTGCCCGGTGGCGTGTACGTCGGGGATATCGAAGGAGACAGGGCGCTCCACGCCGTTGAGGTTGTCATTCAACCCCGAATTTTCTTCCACAAACAGTGGGGCGGAGACCCGCCGCAGATTCAGGGCATTGCCGAGATTCACCTGAAAATTGCTCTTGATAAACTCAATGGCACGCTGCATTTCATACACGGACAGCGGGTTTTGTAGCCCTGCGGGATACAGACCTTGCTCATTGCGTAAGCACCTCTCTTTTTTGAAAAAATATACAGCTATTATAGGAGCATTTGCCGAAAAATACAAGAAAAAATTGAAACATCGGAGGAAAAAACTGAAAACACTTAGGACAAGAGCCTCCAGAAAAGCGTGCGGCACATACACAGAGCCATATAAAACAAGGCGCACCGCTGGGCAGCAAGCTGCACAGGGATGCGCCTTGTTACAGGTGCGGAGAAAATGGGTAAGCAGAGCATACCAGCAAGCGAAGGATGGCACCGTCTGACGATTCGCAAAATGCCCTCCGCCGACGGAGTTTCCTGTCGTATGGATACACCTTCCGCTTATTGCCGGGATTTTTTTGCTTTTTGAAACTACTCCTGTCTGCTGACAGGGAGCTTCTTATTTTCTTAATACCTTTCTCGCTTGCCGACGGGGTTTCGTGTCTTATTGGTACTTCTCCCGTATGGCCCGGAAGGCGGGAAGACTGCGCAGGATCATGTCGTGGGAGACGCAGTAGCTCAGCCGCAGGAAGCCTGGGCAGTGGAAGGCGGTGCTGGGGACCACCAACAGGTCATGCTCCAGCTTGGCCCGCTGGGAGAAGGCCACATCGTCGCCGTCAGGGACCCGGACGAAGAGATAGAAGGCGCCCTGCGGCGGGATGCACTCGTAGCCCATCTGGGTCAGCTCCCGATAGAGCAAGCGGCGGTTGGCATCATAGGCCGCCAAGTCCGGCCGGGCATCGGCGCACCGCTGGAGAGCCAGCTGCACCAGCGTCGGCGGGCAGACATGGCCGGAGCTGCGGGCGGCCCCGGGCTACAGCGTGGAGCACGTCGGCCCGACCCTCTACGCAGGAGGGGACGCAGACGTAGCCGATCCGCTCGCCGGGCAGGGACAGGGATTTGGAGTAGGAGTAGCACACCAGCGTATTGGGATAGATGGTGGGCAGGAAGGGGACCTCCACGCCGTCGTAGACCAGCTCCCGGTAGGGCTCGTCGGCTATCAGGTAGATGGGGTGGCCGAACTGGGTGCTCTTGCGGCGAAGAAGCTCCGCCAGCCCCTCCAGCGTCTGGCGGCTGTACACCACGCCGGTGGGATTGTTGGGGGAGTTGACCAAAACTGCCTGTGTATGGGACGTTAAATGGGCCTCTAAAATGTCCAGAGAGATCTGGAAAGTGTCCAGATTGGCGGGGACGGACACCAGCTTGCCGCCGTTGGATTCCACAAAGGGGAGGTACTCCGGAAAATAGGGGCGATGGCCACAAATTCACTGTCCGGCGATACGGTCAGCGCCCGGATGACAGAGATCAGGGCGGCGGCAGCGCCGCAGGTAAAGAACAGCTCCTCCGGGCGGATGGTCATTCCGAAGCGGTGGGTCAGATCCTCCGCCACGGCCCGGCGGGTGCCGTCGAAGCCGCCGGCCATGGAGTAGCCGTGGACCTGAATGGGATCGGTGTCGTGCAGCACATCCAGCAGGGCCTGCTGCACCGGCTGCGGGGCGGGGATGCTGGGATTACCCAGGGAATAGTCATATACGTGCTCGGGCCTACTTCCGCCGAACGGCGCAGACCGTAGGCGAACAGCTCACGGATCATGGAGGGGTGCTGCCCAGCTTCTCATACGTCGGATTGACCATGGTTTCAGCTCCTTTTCCTGAATTTTGACTGATATCAATATGTATAAAGCGATACTACCTAACAGATAAATCGGTGCAAATCGGCGGCAGGCAGGGGAAATCGGGCGCCGCAAAGACCGACTTTATGCCCATTATACATCCTACGGACGGGAACGTCAACGAAAATGGTTGAATGATTCAGTAAAAATATGGCGAATGGGGGGTTGACGAGGACCGGGGGGAGACGATACACTATATCCATATGAACGAAATTATGCCATTGATGCTGATGCTATCGATGGTACACAAAGCAGCGCTGCGGGTGCGGCGCTGAAAGAACAGTGGAGTAGGAGTGGAAAAAGATGAACGAGATGAAAACGCTGCCGCTGGCCTTCACCTATGTGGGGGGTATTTCTGGGGGCGGGCTTCGTGTCCGGCCCGGAGCTGTGGCAGTTCTTCGGGGCCTTCGGCAACTGGGGCTATGTGGGTTTTCTGCTGGCGGCGGTGCTGTTTACCCTGTTCGGCATTTTGCTGGTGCGGCTGACGCAGGTGGCCCACACCGACGAAATGGATCGGCTGCTGGTGCCTTGGAATATCCCGTGGCTGCGGGCAGCCTCCGGCATTGTGGCGGCGGCCTTCCTGTTCGGTGTGGTGGTCATTATGGCGGCGGGATCCGGGGCGCTATTAGAGCAGATGACGGGCCTGCCTACGTGGATCGGCAACGCCCTGTTCATGCTGGCGGTGGCGCTGGTGGCTCTGCTGGGTGTGACGGGGATGGTCAGCGCCTTTTCGGCGCTGATCCCGGTGCTGGTTCTGGCCACGCTGGCCTTTGCCGCAGCGGCTTGCATAAAGTTCGGCACGGGGAATATCTTCCGGTTGGAGAACGTCAACACCAATCCCCTGATGCCCACATGGCTGGTGGCATCCCTGACCTTTGTGGCCTATAACCTGCTGGGGGGCATCGGCATCATGGCGCCCATCGGCAAGCTGGTGAAGAAGCGCTCGGTGATCTACTGGGGCATTACGCTGGCGGGAGTAATGCTGACGGTGGTGGCGGCCAGTATCCTGTTCAGCATGGCGGTGTATCCGGCGGCCATTGAGGCGGAGCTGCCCATGGTGGCGGTAGCCACGGCCATCAGCCCCACGCTGGGGACGGTTTACGGCATCGTGCTGCTGCTGAGTATGTTCTGCAACGCACTGGCATCGCTGGTGGCCATGCTGACCTACATGGAGCAGAAGCAGGCGGTGTTCCGCAGGCACAAGAAGCTGACGCTGGCAGCGGCGGCGGTGCTGTCGTGGATCGGCAGTCTGGCGGGCTTCGGCGACCTGATCGGCGTTATTTTCCCGGTGTTCGGCTATCTCAGTGTGGTATTCTTGGTGTGCATGATGGTACACTTCATTCAGTGCAAGCGGCAGGAAAAAGCAGTCCGTCTGAGGAAAGTGACAGAAGATATCCCCGGAGGTATTGTCTCCGGGGGATATCTTCCGTCATGCGAAATTACTTGATAGACTTGAAATGATAAGGCGTCACAGGGCATCGGTATCATGCTGCGCCTGAGCGTGCCACAGCTGGGCATACTGCCTCCTCCGCCAGCAGCTGCCGATGGCTGCCCCGCTGGACGATGCAGCGAGCACGAGAATCTCGTCGCAGAAGCGGCAGGAGGCCAGCCGGTGACTGATTTAGACAAAGGTGCGTCCGCCGGAGATGTGACTGAAGCGGCGGTACACATCGTACTCCGACACCGGATCCGGCGCTGCCGGTGGGTTCGTCCAGCAACATGAAGGGGGCGTTTTGTACAGCGCACGGGCCATCATCAGCTTCCGGGCCTCGCCGCCGGAGGTGATGACCACCCGTTTGGCTCCGCCGCCAGCCGGGGATCGTCGTCGCTGATAGCGATGTGCATCTCTTCCGTCTCCTTGCGGCGATGTGATAAAACAGGGCCGTGCCGCTACAGTACGACCCTGTGATAGCATATCCCGGCCCGTCAGGCAAATACCACCTGCACCAGCAGCATATAGGTGATGGTGCCGCCGGCGATGGACAGGAGGGAATTGCGCCGCCACAGGTGCAGTCCGGCGGTGACGGCAATGGCAATGCACTCCGGCAGCCACTGACCGGCGGAGGCAAAAAGAGACGTTCCGCAGGCTGTACACCAGCAGCAGGCCCATCATGGCCGGAGGCAGCAGGGGACACAGCTCCTGCAGGAACTTGGGCAGCGGCTTGCCGTGGGGGAACAGGATGGGCGGTAGAAACCGGGTGATGACGGTACCCACGGTGATGGCCAGCAGGATGATGAGTGTTTGGATGGCGTTCAGGCGCATAGCTTTTTCCTCCCTATCAGCAGACTGGCGAAGATCAGCACCATAGAGGGGATCACCAGGTTATCCGGGCCGCAGACCAGCAGGGCCGCAACGGCACAGGCAATGCCGATGGCTCCCGGCAGGCGGCGCTGCTTCTGCCGCAGCTGCTCCAGAAACAGCACCACGAACAGAGCCGTCAGGGCGAAATCCATGCCGGAGATGTCGAAGGGCAGCACGCCGCCCAATACGCCTCCCAGCATGGAGGCCATGATCCAGTAGCTCCAATTCAGCAGGGAGATGGAGAGATAGAATTTTCCGGTGTCCACGCCCTCCGGCGGCTCCACGGTGGAGACCACGGAGAAAGTCTCGTCGCAGAGAGTATAGTACAGCATCCAGCGCTTCCAGCCCAGATCGTCGTATTTTTTTCAGCATGGACACGCTGTAAAACAGGTGCCGGGCGCTGATGGTGAGACTCAGCAGGAACACCTCCAACGGATCGAAGCCTGCCGCCAGCAGGGGACGGCGGCATACTGGGTGCTTTGCCGCCGAAGGCGATGGCACTGAACAGGCCGGACCACAGGGGCCGTAGCCGATGGCCTGCATCAGCATCCCATAGGTGGCGCCCAGCACCAGAAAGCCAGCCAGAATGGGGACGGTGTGGGGTAAGGCGGCCCGCAGGGCTGACCGCCAGGAGGAGGGGGAGGGCTGCATAAATTATCACTTCCGGTGCAAAAAAGTCGAAACAGGGTAGATAGCTGGATTATAACGGAGCAGGCGGCGATTGACAATGGGAAACTGGCCTGCCCCAAAACCAGGCAGCTCTGCTGCTGGCCGCGGCAAGGAGGACCAGGTGTCCGCCCAGATGAAACTGGCCGTCAGGCAGCCAATGGAAGGCCCAAAGGACCGGGAGCCGGCTTCACCGACAACATCATCATGTATGAGGTGCTGTCGGGTTGAAGGACATGGCGGCCCGGGCGGCATCCGTGTACCTGCGGCAGCCCCGACTATGGCATCCAGGTCCACCGGGACTCCGTGGATCTGTGCTGCCGGGACTGCGGCGGCAAGCTGCGTCTCCCCGCCGCCACCGACGAGGACCTGGACCGGCTCTGCTGCCAGATGTCCCTGACCATTCCGGGGAGGGCGTAATATGATCGGACTTCTCTCCAGGTGGTTCATCCGGGACCGGGACAACGTCACCGGACCCCCGGTCCGCCGGGCCTACGGCCAGCTGTGCGGCCTGGTGGGCATC
>VOFB01002672.1_pt1 | contig 26091 bp, 42 predicted proteins | sample 5384141 | NCBI WGS metagenome assembly VOFB01 (sample SAMN12384721, study PRJNA508395) | human gut metagenome | isolation source: healthy gut A | host: Homo sapiens | reverse complement strand
AATATCGATGAAATCATTCATATCATCAGAAACAGCTATAACGACGCCAAGGAAAAACTGATGGAGCACTTCGGCATCCGAGATCCAGGCGCAGGCGATCCCGACATGCGCCTGAGAAGACTGCAGGGCTTGGAAAAAGAGAAGATCGAAAAACGAATATCAGGAGCTCTTAAAGAAGATTGCTTATTATAACGAGCTGCTTGACGAGCATAAGCTGATGGGCGTGGTCAAGGTATGAGCTGACCGAGATCAAAGAAAAATGGGGCGATAAGCGCAGAACCAAGATCAAGCGCGCGGAGAGCGAAATCGACGAGGAAGATCGTCGAAGAAGAAACGTTCTGCATTGCACACACCTTGGATATATCAAGCGTGTTCCGGTCGATACCTATAAGTCGCAGAAGCGCGGCGGCAAGGGCGTAACCGGCATCACGACCCGCGAAAACGATTTTGTCAAGAACATGATCATGACCTCGACGCACGATTATCTGATGTTCTTTACTAATACCGGCAAGGCGCATAAGATCAAAGCCTACGAGATACCGGAGGCAACCAAGAACCGCCAAGGGAACGCCTGCGGTCAACTTCCTCAATCTGATGCAGAGAGAGAGCGCATCACCCGCGGTGATTCCGATTCAGGAATTCGCCCGGAGGATAAGCGTATCTGATCCGCGGTTACGAAGCAGGGCACGATCAAAGACCGCGCTTTCGCAGTTTGATACGAACCGCAAGACCGGTCTGATCGCGATGAACCTCAAGGACGGCGATGAACTGATCGGCATTAAGCAGACCTCCGGCACCAATAACGTCATCATTGGACCAAGCAGGGCAAGTGCATCTGCTTCTCGGAGGACGATGTACGTCCGATGGGCAGGATCGCCGGTGGTGTGAGAGCCATCAAGCTCGATGCGGATGATGAAGTTGTCGCGATGGAGCTTGTGGAGCCGGGACAGGAACTTTTGGTCGTTACCCAAAAGGGGGCTTCGGCAAACGGACCAAGGTTAGGGATTACAAGATTCAAGGCGGCAAAGGGTCTTTTGACCTACGATAAAGGCGAAGTTCAAAAAGACCGGCGAACTGGTTGGGCGATGGCGGTAGATGAGGATGACGATATCCTTGATCCAATTCCGACGGCATCATCATCCGCATGGCGGCGAAAGAAATCTCAAGCTCGGCCGCGCGACACAGGGGCGTGAAGATGATGAATGTCGGAGAGATGCCAACATTATCGCGCTCGCGAAGGTTATCAAAGAGGATGAGCTGGACGGAGAGAGCGGCGAGAAGAAAGCAGGCCGCTGCCAAAGAGAAGGAGTCCGGAGAAGATCAGGAGCAGATGAAGCTTTGATTTTCGCGGCAAAATATAGGAGTGACATAAAGGGAGGTCTAAAAAGATGGCAGATACAATCAAATTTATTATCCCCGGAAAACCCAATATCTGACGATGGTCAGACTGGCGCTTAGGTCGATCGCGGATACTGCCGGATTTAATTTTGAAGAGATCGAGGACATCAAAACCTCGGTGCAGGAGGCCTGCAAGGCAATCTCTTTGCCCATGGCAAGGACGTGCGTGGCCGGAGAGTACACGCTGGAATGCATCGTGGAGGCGAGGAGGAGCTCACGATCTCCATCACCGATACCGGCAAAGAAAAGAATTTAACAAGACGCCTTGTCACCATGAAATGCATGGATTGTCCGAATAGAAGGGCGATATCGGCGTCTTTGTCATTCGAACACTGATGACAAGCGCGGAGCTGATTGAAAATCCGGAAGGTAAAAAACCATTCGAATGGTAAAAAAAGAAAAAATGACGCAACAAACAAAATAAGCAGAAGGGTTTAGAATACAAAGCGCATCCTACCATTGAGCTTCGCAATAAGCTGGGTGGAAAATCTGTATATTGTGGATATTCTGATCCGAAAATATCTGGGCAAGGGCGTGGATTATGATGATGATCTGTATCAGGTCGGCGCCATTGCTCTGGATTTCGGCTGAATCGAAGATTGATCCGGACAAAGGCTTTGAATTCCGCAGCTTCGCGACACCGACCATCCTCGGAGAAATAAAAGTATTTTCGCGACAAGGAGTGGAGCCTGAAGGTGCCACCGCGCCATAGCAAGAGCAGCGAGGTAAGGTGCAGGAAGCCAAAGAGCGCCTGACCACGGCAGCCGCGCGCCGGATGTAGAGGAAATCTCGAAGGAAACCGGCTTTTACACATGAGCAGATCATGCAGGCGATGGAGCGCCAAGGCCTACGGAACCTATCTCTGGACGGCATGGGCGCGTCTTCCGGATGAAGAAGCTGAAGCGAATGCGCTGGGCTATATCGGCTTTGAGGATCGGTTACGAACGCGTGGAACTCGGCGAGATTATCGACCACGTGCTGTCGGGTTTCCAGCGACACTTATCGTTTTATCTTCCGAGAACGGTTTTTACATAACAAATCCCAATCGCAGATCGCGAAAGAACTCGGTATTTCGCAGATGACCGTTCCGTTCGAAAGGGCCATCATCGAGGCCTTTTAAAAAAGAATTAAACATTAATACATCGCAGGGGGCGTCGCGGCGCCGAAACCGATGGGAGGAATGAGAATAAATGAAAAGAGTTTTTCAGGCGTACAGCCTCACCGGAAATATCCATTTAGAAACTATCTTGGGGCGCTCAAGCAATTCGTGGAGCTGCAGGAGGATCACGAATGCATCTACTGCATCAGATGAACATGCGATCACCGTACCGCAGGATCCGAAGATGCTCAAGGAGCACATTTTGGACGTCGCGGCACTCTACTTGGCTGTCGGCATCGATCCGAAAAATCCATCGTCTTCGTGCAGTCACAGGTGCCGGACACGCGGAGCTTGGATGGATTTTGAACTGCTGCGCAATACAGGCGAGCTGTTCCGCATGACGCAGTTCAAAGGCAAAGAGTCAGGGTAAGGAATCCGTGGCGCAGGACTTTTGACTTATCCGGTTTTGATGGCGGCGGATATTCTCCTGTACGATACGGATATCGTTCCGGTCGGCAATGACCAGAAGCGACATTATCGAACTGACGCGCGACCTGGCGATTCGCGTCAACAATAAATGGCGATAAAAAGACGAAGGCGTGGACGGCAAAGGCAATGTGTTTATCGTACCGGACGGCAGATTCCTCAAAGAGGGCGCGCGCATCATGGCGCTGGATGATCCGACCAAAAAATGAGCAAGAGCGCAGAGAACGTACACTCCGCATTTCCCTGCTCGATGAGCCGGCCAAGATCAAAAGTCGATTATGAAGGCGACGACCGACCTCCGACGGCGTAGTCAAATTGACGCAGAAAACAAGCCGGGCGTCAGCAATCTGCTGAACATTTACAGTGTGCTCACCGCAAGTCCGTTGCCGAACTGGAAACCATGTACGAGGGCAGGGGCGGCGACTTCAAAAAGATCTGGTGGAAGTGACCGTAGAGTCGCTTGCGCCGATCAAAAAAGATACGAAGCCATCCGTAATTCCGAGGAGCTGCTGACCATCTTAAACGATGGCGCGGAAAAAGCCGACGCCATCGCACAAAAGACCATGCAGCGCGTCAGAGCATACTTCGGACTGGGAACCGGATATTGATCTGAACCAAAAAGATAAAAAGAACGCATACTTCAATGCAATTACGATGTTCTATAAGCAGATTATTCTTAGACGGGGATTACCTTTTTGACGTAAAAATGCCAGTCAATATACTGCTCGATGCAAGTACGCTTTCTGCCGAACAAATGGACGCAGAGCTTCAAAGGGCTGCGATGACATGCAAAACGGAAGAACAAAATCCGTACGCGACATTTGCTGATATTCGAAAGGATTATCCGAGTAAGACAAAAGCGTTGTAGGATACAGCGTTTTTGAACATGTAGGAAACATCGATACGCCGAAAAATCAAAATCCCATAAAAAGTGATTGCAAAGAAGATTTCTCTTTTACAAGTGTGAAGACTTGGTGTAGAATGAGAGTGGATTTGGAAATACGAGGAAATCACACATGGACGCAAAACGATTTGAAAATTGTAATGGTATGATTCTTTGTCAATCAATCAATCAATCAATCAATCAATCAATCAATCAATCAATCAATCAACAGGCTATAATCCTATAGTTTTGCGTGCGATAAAATCGAATTTTTTAAACTAGGACTTCTTTTGTTTGGCATTTAGTTAGGCAGGAGAGTCTTTTTAATGGAGTTGTCCCTGTTTTCGAGAAAACAGTGGAAATCCCTTATGCAACGTTTCCCGAAGAAAAGCGAGGCTTTGCGAAGCTTCGATTCGCAGGAAACGACTGCAATTGTACCTCAAAATTACATACCATGGCTTTTGTGGCAAATGCGCGACCCGACTAATCGGACACGCATGCTTGTTCGCTGAACAAGGGAATCGGGTGAGAGTCCCGGACACGGAAAGAATCTGCTTTCTCGGCAAGAGCAAGAGAAAGATAGTTGAAAAAGTAGCTGTATTTCTAAAGGATTGTTTCCATGCAAAGGCAAAATCTTGCGTGCGGGTGAAAACCGGTCATTGGAAGAGCTGTCATGGCTCGGAGAGAAGGCTGAAACAATGCGTTTGTGGGAGGAAATTCTCCGTACATGAATGGATAAGTCAGAAGACCTACAAACCAAAGAAGTGAAAGAAACCTGTGCGGGATGTGCGGGTCATTCCGGCATACAAGACACAAAGGCGATGGTTATGACAATCATCGTTTTGTTCAAAATCATTCTTTTTTCATCCTTTACCGGGCGGTGCCGCAGGCTGACATCGCCGATGGGGGCAAAGGAAATAGATATAAGGAAGAAGCATGGACCAGAGCGAACTGAAAGAACGCTTCGGTTCGTGGGGCAGAATGCTCGAAAAGCAGGTGTGAAAGAAGTCGCCCACTCATTTGGAGAGACGGCACAGAAGACAGGAAAAAACTGGCGCGCGGCATAAGGAATACCGCAGGCAGATCCGCGAGCGGCAGGCGGCCAAAACTGTGCAGGCAACTGCCGCAGAATAACGGACCACTACACAATCAGCGTGTTTTACATGGATGTATCGCGAAAGCTTTCCGATAGCGGCAAGGCTCAAAGCGAAATATGAAAAAGGAGAAGAAAATACATATGAACACACAAGTAAGTTATTTCAAAAAAAGTGCTCGTTGTGCTGATGGCGGTGATGGTATTCACCATGATGCCGAGCATGGCGTGGGCAGAGAGCGAGAATGCCGTTCAGCCGGTAAATATTTATGTGACACTTGCTTTAGAATTCGGACGGTGAAACAAAAGAATTCGCGAAAGCAAAGATGGCACGGATATAGGCGATGAGAAGCGTGACGGTATCTGATGTAGATAATGACGGAAAACTGACCGCGTATGATGCCATTGCCTGTATGCAAACGCAGTATGTCAGAAAAAAAGGTGGGCTGTTGATAAAAAATGTTAGCAAGAACTCTCGGGCGAAAAAGCACCATTTTTATTGTACACAAATTGTGACACAAATTATCACTTTAATAAAACGGAATTAAATAAACCCAGTTAATTTTCTATATACGAAAATATGCAACTATATATTTCGCAAGGACTGTCAACGAATTATCTTACCAGTGAAGAAAAATTAAGCCCCTATGTTAAAAAACACTTACGATCATTACCTTGAAAGATTCAGAAGTTTTATCTATTCAAGAAAGTTTTTAATGAAAACGGGCATACAATTCCCCCAAGCGAGGAAACCCGTAAAGAAACAAGTGGCGAGATAAGATACAAAAAATCAGGAAGTACCCAAAACGGAACATTATCGCGTGATGATACTGAAGATCACTGTCAAATTCAGTGAAGCGGGTGAATATCTCGTTTATACGAACACAATAACGAGCAGTCTGAAGAAATTCTTGTTAAGTTTTAGAAAAAGCTCCGCAAATTACAAGTTTTGAAATTGCAGACGAATTTGGAAAACATTCTTTCTGAAGAAAAACGGAGAATATGTCATCACATTGGATGAAGACAACGCAAAAGGGAAGATATGGTTAAGTCTGAATTCCGATGCCGCATTAGGCCAGCTTGTTTATGGCCTGCGCTGAACTCTTTGCAAAAAGATATTTATCTCGGAACGAATTGTAAAAATAAGGAAATTGAAATCGGAACAGAAGAAGCAATCAAGCTGGGTACTTGTATGATAAGAACATTGGCACAGAGAGCGAACTTACAAAGGCAAGTACAATAGATGTTGCGTAGAAAAAGCCGCAGTGCTTTCTGACCTGACAACAAGCGGACAAACGAAAGACGGCAGTAATTTCAAGAGCGAAACTTATGCTTATGTTAAACAGAATGCACAAGACGCAACGATCACACCGCAGGTATCTCATGAAGGATACAGTTCTACGATTGATGGAAAGGAAGCAGGCAGGGAAAGCGCATCGTGTATGCCTTTGGATATGGAGTTCCGGGGAGAGAGCATTTACCGTCGTGTTTCGGAAGAAGGTCGGAGAGACAAAACCTATCAGGTAGCCTTTCTTGCAGCTCCGACAGAAACAACAACTCCATTCTTTTTGTGGAAAATTTAAAAGAATGACAAAAACAGAATATGTTGTAAATGATAAAATAAGTCCTTTGAAAGTCTATGCGACAGCGAGCGGAGATGTGGAATATCAATGGTACTCCAGCACCCCCAGAACGAGGAGGGGACCGCACTTTGAAGGCCATGAAAGCCGAGTATACGCCTTCAAACGAAACCGCGAGTTATATTATTACTGCATTGCAACAACAGAAAATAGAGGAACAAACACTAAAAATCCGAAAGCACATGTTGTAGTGTATAACTACGCCAGTTATGATTTTTCATGGGATGTCGGTGAAATCCCTGACCTGCCAAACGATATGGCAGACAAGTTCAATGGGAACACTTCAAAGGATTCTATTATGATAAGGAGACTGCAGATGAAGATATTCTTCCGCTAAAAGTGAAAGCTGTAATTTCTGAGGATGTGTGCTTGCGGCAGGAGCAGAGATTGAATACGTTTGGGAGGTGCGAAGAGGTACTTGTAGAGACAAGCAGAGGGAACGAAACCTAGATGGACATTAACCGTAAAGTGAAGGTTATACCGGAGGGCACGACCTATCGTGTCATGCTTTTACGTATCTTTTTTAGACCGCTATTTCACAAGATTGCGGAAGGACTGTATGTATATACGGACTTTAAGGCTCATGTTCCGAGCGACATAAGCTGGAGTGGGATGGCAAAGAAGAAAAAATCCGTGGCTGCCACCAAAAACCGAAGATATTGTGCAGTTACGCGATTATGTAAATGACGGATATGACTTTCGGTACATTCTTAAAGTTTGATAATGATATTTCATTACCGAATAATTGGGTACCGATTGGAAAAAAGAATCGATGAAAATGAAGCCAGTATAAAAAAGCGAATCTTTATGCTTTCAGGAACAATAGATGGCAATAATCATCTGCTGACTGTTCCGGAGGGTGAAAACCATTGTTTGAAGCTATGTGCAAGGCAGAGGTAAAGAATTTAAATCCTCCTCGGAAAAACGAATTGAAGGCTACGGGGTTGGTCGATAATTTTGCAGGCGTGGGGCCTTGTCGGAGATGCGATCATCATTGATAATGTAACCTTACAAAGAGGGAACACAGACGCTGGAAGTCAGGACTTATCGGCGGTGAAATTACCGAAAACCCTTTCGCAGCAGCAAGTGCAGGTTTTCAGGCGACTATCCGGAACTGCACCGTCGAAAAAGGCGCGTTGTCATCGGATACAGCGGCGAAATGAGCAAGATCGGTTCTTTGCAGGAGCGCTCCAAGGTACCATTGAGAACTGCACGCTTGCGACTGTCAAAGGTAAAAATATGGTCGGCGGTATCATCGGTACCAGAGATAACGCAATGGGAACTGCCGCGTTGAAAATTGTCAATTCTACGGCAACGTAACCGGAGAAAAGTATGTCGGCGGGATTGTCGGCAGCGGTTATTGGAACGGTACTGCGCCGAACGGAATCAAAATCAGCATCAGCAACTGTAAGAATGCAGGTACTAGAGGGAGTGAACCATGTTGGCGGCATTCTTTTCGGCGGCGACGCGGGCGTTACGCAGGCATGGAATTTGTATTCTTCATAGGCAATGTATCAAGAGGCAAGGGCGGCGAGCAATGTCGGCGCGATCATCGGATATTACAAAGGCTTGAATAAATGGGACAATGTGGCCTTTTACAATTTCTATACCAAGGAATGCGAGGCTGCAAAAGGCATCGGGCTGATCGAATACATCGATACCAATTATGAAAACCGACTGTAAGTGAGGGTACGACCTATTTCAACACGCAGGACAGTGTAGCGGGCCGCCTGGAAGGATGGACGAGAGTCGGCTGTAACCGACCGATGACCCATTGGGCAAAAGACGCAGACTTTAACCAAAACGGATTGAGGATGCTTCCGTCAATATTTGCTATAAGATTGAAGTTGAAGGCGCCTCAAGGATACATACTATATCGGCGAGAAACTTGACTTGACTGGTGCAGACATCAAGGCAAAATGGACCAATGGCGATGTCACCATATTATCTCAGGACGATTTGACGATCACAGGCTATGACAAGTCAAAAAGAGCGGTACAGACCGTTACCCTTTTCCTATCAAGGCGTCTCTACCACGATTGAAGTGGTCGTTTTGAACGAGTACAGCCTGGCGACAACGGGATTAATGTTACTTTACACTTTTAGGCGACAGCCTGCACGATGCGACGCGGAAGGTGCAACCGCACACATTGTCCGCAGGAAATCTGCAGCCGTGGCTGACGGTCACAAAGACTGTAAAGAAGAATTCGACTGTTTGGGATCTAATGGTGAAATTGAAAGCAACACGCAGAATCCTGTCATTAAATTCAATGCGAAGGGACACAATATGGAACTTTATATTCTGGTAACATATAACGGCACTGGAGATTGGCGAATTTGATAACGGTAAAAAATCCGATGGATACACTGTAATGGTACACATCCAGAAATCACAGTAGGTTATTATTTCTTTGAGCAACGGTGATAAGATTATTTTCCATCCATACGGATGACTATGACAAGGAAGAAGGTTCCGAAAAATGGAACACCTGGCGGCGCAGAGAGGAAGTCAAGGATGTCACAACGACACCGTTGCTGGCACAACAACTGCTCCAACCGAAGTCAAGGTAACCGAAAAGCACAAACGCTGACGGAACTAAGACGAAGGTTGCCGATGTCAAGTCTCCGCTGACAATCAGAAAGAAATTCTGAAGCAAGCGAAAGCAAGCAAGTCAAACGAAATCATCTTGGTTGTTTCGAGCAAATCCATCGCTGACGCAACGAAGGCAGATGTAACGCTTTGATAAGAGCTTCATCGACTCCATCGTAAAGGATACGAATGCGAAACTGACGTTCAAGACACCGTTTGGTGATAAGACTTACACGCAGGACGAGCTGAAAGCGATGTCCGAAGCAAAGAACCGGATCTACAGTAACCGTTGCAATCGAAAAAAAAGCAGAAGAACGACAGACGATGCTTTGCCGAAGATGGAAAAGCAAAACCATCGCTAAGGATATGAAGCTTGTAGCACGCTCGAGCAAGACAGCGAAGAAGAACATCAAAGCAGTTCTCAAGAGCGATGCGAAGACAAAGGCTTCCATCAAGGAGCTGAAAGACCTCGGCTTCACCGTGAAGTACGCTTCTATCGCTCGACGAAGAAAGCAAAGCTCCTACAAGTCCACCGTGACGAAGAAAACTGCTTCTTACGCGAACACAAGCGGTAAGAAGGGCATGAAGTACTTCTACAAGGTTCAGGTAAGAGTTTACGATGAAAACGGCAAGCTCATTGCTGAAGACAGCACTCAAGCAGTGTGTATGCAAAGCAGAACCTGGAGCAAAGCAAGATAACGAATCTTTTTAAAACTTATATGTAAAACGCAAAGACTCATCGGAAAACAGACCGATGGGTTTTCGCGTATCTAAAAGGGGTAAACGTATATGAATAAAACAAAGCGAACATGCCTCAGCCTGTCGCTGAGCTTTGCAGTCGGATTTACGATGATCTTCGGCTCTGCAGGTTTCGCACAGGCGGCGTCTTTATGACAAAACCAAAGCTATCTTTTGAAGCTTGCGGAGACTATATCTATACCACCGTCAAAGAGCCGACCGTCGGCACGCTGGGCGGCGAATGGGTCCTGTACGGCTTGAGCCATGCAGGTTATGACATGAGCGACAGCTACCGGGATACCTACCTTGCCAATGTTGAAAAGAGCTGAAAGAAAAAGACGGCATTCTGCATGCCAAAAGCGTTCACGCAGTATTCCGTGTGATCATCGGCGTGACCTCTGGGAGCCGATGCAACGAATATCGCAGGATATAACATCGTTGAGCCGCTTGCGGATTTTGTTAATGTGAAGTGGCTGGGATGAACAGCGTGTGGGCGCTGATCGCCCTTTGACAGCGGAAACTACGAAATGCCAAAGCGACAGAAAGCTATCGCTACGGCACGCTGACGCCGAAAGAAACCGATCGGCAGAACTCCCGCCAGAGAATGGTGGACTACCTGCTCGCAAACCAGTACGAGGACGGCGGCTGGAATATCCTGACCAAAGCCGAAGAAAAAGAGCGGCTACAATGCCATCTCCAGCGTGGATATGACCGCAATGGGTATGATCGCCCTTGCACCGTACAGCAAGCAGGCAAAGGTAAAGAAAGCCCTCGACCGCGCGATTTCCTACTTGTTGAGCGAAAAGAGAATGAAACCGGAGGCTTTACATTCTGGGGCACCGATAAACCTCGAAAGCTGCGCACAGGCTATCTGCGGACTGCTTGCCTGGGGTGAACCCGAATACGGACAAGCTGTTTTGTGAAGAACGGCAAGAGCATTGTGGATGCCCTTGACCTTCCACGATGAAAAAGACCGGAGGCTTCCGCCATGTGAACAAGGCAAGCGGCGGCTTTCAGCCGGTAGTCGACCAGATGGCAACCGAGCAGGCCTACTATGCACTGGCATTCTTCTATCAGGATGTTCCCGCCAAGACGACATTGAGCAAGACGGCTAAGAGCGGAAGCGGCAAGCTGAAAGTGACTTGGAAGAAAAGCCGCCATCAATACCGATTATGTGACGAAGCTAAGCGGCAAGAGGGTCGCGGTCATGGCTATCAGATCGTCTGCGCGACCGATGAGAAGTTTAGCAAGAATGTGGTCAAAACCACCGTCATGGTAAGAGACTGTCAAAGACTGTAACCGACTCAAAAAAAGGCAAGACCTATTATGTGAAAGTCCGCGCGTATAAGACCGTAAACGGAAAGAAAATCTACGGACAGTACAGCAGCGTAAAGACGCAGAAGGTATAAGGCGGGCAAACGCGCAGTAGAAACGGCGGCAGTTACACTGCCGCCGGGGAAAGAATCTGAGAAAGATTTAATTTTGAGGCAGCCGATGGGGGACAATATAGACACCGTCTTGACGCCGATACGCGTAATCGCCGATTCCCGTCAAAACCATAAGGAAGGACGGTGCGTTCATTCGATCGGTGTCAATCTTGGCAGCCATTGCTTTTAGGTTTTTGCACCTTCGATGAGTTTGTCACCACCGAGTTTGATTTCTTATTAAGCCGTATTTGCCGTTTCTCAAATGAATCACAGCATCACATTCCTGTCCATCTTTGTCTCGGTAGTGGTAAACATCTCCGCCCAAAGCGTCCGGCAAAAACGCGGAGATCCTCTGACGCAAAGGGTTTCGAACAGGAAGCCGAAGGTCTTCAAGTCCTGGATCCGTCGTGGGTCCGATACCCAGTGCGGCAGCGGCGATAGACGGTCGACATAGTAGCGCGCATTAATCCGATGAACGAATGGCGGTTTTAGAGCGTAGGTTCGATTCCATGGGCAGATCCTCAACTACAAAAATCTTTCGGAGTGCATGGAGATAAGACGCGACAGTATCTTCGCTGATCGGCGTTTCATCATTCGCCGCAATATCCTGCGCCAGTACGGCACTTGCGCGCCTTGATTCCTTGCGTAGGAACGCATGAGCCTACGAACTTTTTTCCGGATTTTTTGCACGTTATCCGCGCGGTTAACATCAGAGTGAACCACAGCGTCATAATAGTCGATTGTTTGATCTAAAGCGATTTCCTCCCCGCATATCCACAGCCTGCGGCCATCCACCCCGACACACAAGGAAAGCCAGACGGTCAATGCTCAGACCGGAAGCGCCGTCAATTTCAACGGTAAACAGGTTTTGATACTGACTTCTCCTGTGGAATCCCCTCGTATAAGCTCATAGGACGCATTGTCAACCATGTGAAACGCCCCCTGTTCCGGAGTGGGTGATTTGTTTTGTGTCAGCAGGAACAGCGGAGCCGGTGAGAAAAATTGTCCCAATGCCGCGGTGGTCAACTTCAAAGCGGATCGCGTCCCAAAGTTTGGAGCGGCGCCATTCATCGATGAGGCGCGGTGCCGAACCTTTTAGCAGGCGTTTTGGATTCAGCTCGACATGGCGATGTTTTGCTCTTTCTTTTCCGGGTCATCCATATACAAAAATACTGAAGCGAGTTTGTTCTGCTGTTGTCGTTTGCCGCACCATTTAGGGCCCTCAATCAGCACTGCACCTTTCCCCTCCAGTTTACGCTTCAGAATTTCATCTGCAATCCTTTTTTCTGTATTTTTCATTCGAGAAAACCTCACTTCATAGATACGTCTTTAGTATACCCCATCGAGACAAATAAACAAGATTTTTTCCGACGAATGGCGAATGGCGAATGGTGAGGAATTTTTCCACGATTGGCGAAAAAAAAATAATCCGGACGATTGGCGCGCAAGCGTCGGCATGTTTGTACCAGTCAAGAAAAGAAACGCTACGTCCTAATCCTTGCCATTTCTCTTCCCCGATTACGCACCAGCCGCATGAGCCCTGCGCGGATGATGGCTTCACCTCGCGCAGGTAGTTCTGCCAGTTCCTGACGCGACATATCCTTGGTCTCGATCGGCGGGTACCAGCACGTCGATATGCTGCCCCCTGGTGACGGCGCCATGATCCTCAAAGGTGTGGTAGCCGTTTAAGGTGACCGGAACGATCGGCACCTGGCTTGGTCGCCAGCTTGAAGCTGCCATGCTTTGAACTCGCCCATCCGAGTGAGTCGCGGCTCCTCCGGGAAGATAACCAGAGAAAACCTCGCTTGAGGTATTTCCGACGCCTTCGTTGATGGTCGCGAAGCGAGGCTCTGGCATCGCCGCGGTGAATATAGATTCCGCGGATGCGCTCGACCCATTTGCCGAAAACGGATTTTTCGAGATTATCCTGGCGATGAACGCGACCTGATGATTTTACGATATACAAAGTCAGAATATCCGTAGGGACCGATGATTGGCGATGAAAACGACAGACCGTGCTTGGGGAGATTTCCTCGTGAATGACACGGATATCAACCTGCATGCGCTCGACAATATGGTTTGACCAGATTTGGCAGGCTTTAGAATCTCCGCTCGCCCGTCTTGACATCGCCTCTCTGCTCTCGCCTTTTCGATGGCTTTGTTCCGGCCCCTGCTTGCCATACCGCCGCCGATGATGGAAAGACCGGATATATTATCAAATACTTCAAAATGAGTTCCTCCGTAAATTGATGATGTGGATCGCGCGTGAAGCGCCGCAATTATTATACACATTTTGCGCGTCGGACGCAAGGCTATCAGCGAAAAGTAAATTTTCATCAAAGCGCCTTGCGATAAAGTAAATTTTCGCGGGATGCTTGCAAAATCCGGCGGGAATCCTGTAAGATGTAAGATAAAGCAAAAGGATGAGAGGGGATTCTATATCGTTCAGAAAACATCAGATATATCGCGGGCTGATTTTGAGTGCCTGCGTTTTGTTGCGGTCGGATGGGATTACATACCAGGTACGGTTTATGAAACCATGCCAACGCCGGCGGATATCATACGAATTTTTTTTTTTCGCCGCGGGGCGGTGTAGAATGATCGTCTGCGCGGACGCATCTGTCAGATACCATGACGATCGTGCTGTTCTGCCTGATTCTGTCGCTTGCCGAATCGAAAACCCGCGGCTTGCCGGTCTCACTGGCCTGTGGAGGTGTGGCAGTCTATAAGCCGATGAAGCATCTCGCAAGTCGCGCGCGGCCGGATGAGGTCTTTCATTGGGTGACACAGGGCGGCTATTCGTTTCCCGGAGCGGGCATTCGGTGACATCCATCGTTTTTACGGGCTGCTGCTTTTATTTGATTCAAAAAGCATTGTCAAAATCGAGCTCAAAACCGCGCTCAGCTGGGTCTGCGGAATTCCTGGCAATCGCACCGGACCGAGCCGCGTCTACGTCGGCGTGCATTGGCCGACGGATGTGGGCGGGCTGGTGCATCGGTGGCGGCGTGCTGCTTATCGTGATTCTGACGCATAAAGCTCGAACGCCGCAGTGCGATGCGAGGCTGACACCTGGCGTAAAAAGTGTGCAAAATCCCTGATCCACAAGTCCGAGAGGGCGCAGGCAGGATTTTTATTTTTTTCGTGGGTTTGAAAACCTTTCTTGTATTATAGGGCAAAAGGGATAGAAAGGAGGGCGGCAGATGCGAGAGAACCGGACACAAAAATCAGATGCGGAGAGCGGCAGAGGCGCAAGGTTGGACGTATGCGTGTCCTGACCGAATATCGCGGTTTGCTTTTATATCATCCGGCCGATCGTCGGGGACGAAAATTTGATAGAGGATTGTTTCAGTGAGATCAGCGAAATCATCATACAAAAATACGACGCATATTACGATGAAAACAAGGTCGCTGACAGCATGGCTGACAAAGGTCGCGCGAACGGCGCCTTGAATTTCATCAAAAACGGAAACATCAGATTTGGCAGGAAGTGAAGAGGCCGCGGCGGTGCTCGAAAGGTGCGGCGATGCAGCAGAGGATCGCGACGCACCGGAGGCGTTCCTGATTCGCAGAGAAAATCTGCAGGAGCTTGCGGCAGCGCTGCAGGGACTGCGGTGGGAGGGTGAGAAAAATTGATTCTCCGGCGGTATTATATATGCAGCCGATGGCACAGATCGCGGCAGAGACGGAATGAGCCTGCGCGCCGCGGAGGGAAGCTGTATTTCGCATCAAGAAAAAATTGCTGCGGACATCGAGCAGCGGCGGAAAAGGGGCGACACGCATGTGGAATAGGAAAGGCACGAAAAGAGACGAAAGTGCGCAAAAAGCGATACGTGATCATCGCGATACGATCGCAACGAGACACACGCGGCACCGCAAGGATGCCGGATGATGCGATGCTGGAGGCACTGCCGCGTGCGGAGTTCGACAAGGACGCACATCATACGGACGCCGCGCCGGATGCGTGCGGATCTATGCCGCGGATATCACGCCGTTTCGGGATTTCATCACGAGAATCATCGCAGGTCTGGTGCTGGAAGTATTACGTTGAACTTTTTAGTCTTGCGTGGATCTTACCGCTGGTCGGTTCGATTTTGATCACAGCGGTATGCGCGGGCCGCGCTGTGTGAACCGCTGGATGCGCGCGGCATGGATATTTTCACTGGTCGCTCTGCTGTATCACAGCATTGTGATCTTCGCCTGCGCGTCTCCGCTGTACGCTGAAATCGCCGGATGGAACAACTGGGCTGGCGCGGGAATAGAGCTTGCATTGCTTTTTGTATGGGGAAGGGTATGCGGGCTGTAAATCGCGGCAGCACTGCGGGTACAAAACAGGCAGCAAATCCGACTCTGCCGATCATACTCTGGAAACTGGCTTGTCATCGCGCTGACGTTAGCAGCCGTATCGGGACAGGATTACATGACCGTTCTTTGCGATCGCGATGCTTGTGCTGTTTATCTTAACGCCGCGGCAGCATTCTCCAGCTTGCGGACGCGATCCGGGGACAGCGGCTACGAGAGATGGAGGCGGCGCCTGTGCGCATCTCCGAAAACGCCTGCGGGTGGGGCTGGCAGTGTTCTTCATAGTTGGCTTGATTGCCTGCAATATCGCGTTCATATACACCGGTGGACGGCGGGAAGCCAGGACGCAGGCAGACGCAGACGCAGGCGCCAACAGAGGCGGCAGGAGAATCGGATACGCAGCAGGGGCAGGCGGAAAAAATCATGCAGGCCGCGATGCGTGCCCTGCGAGAAAGTCTGGAAGCCGCGTTCGGATTCTCGCCCAGATCGCGGACGAGGATCTTGCGGATTTTACAAGGTCGTGGCGAATTCCTGAACGTTCGTCCGTCGATTACGATGAGGCGCAGAATGGGGAGCGTTCTCAAAAAAATGCAGGGCAGTATCATCTATGTGCAGACCGCGGGTGTAGAGGCAAAAGCGTTTTTCCTCTATGCGTATCTGGATACGGGAATCCGAAGCCGCATTCGTCGCAGACGGCAAGCCTCCTGTCAATAATCATGAGTGGGACGGGCATACGGCGGCCGCGTCTTCTGAGCGGGCGGCAAAGCTGCTGACGGCAGTGCCGCAGGTAGAGAAAAAGACGATTGGTCACACCTTGGATCGGGGAATCGACGATGACCAGAGCCATCTTAAAGCGCGGTACTCTTATCCGCTGTTTAGCCGGAACCAGCGCGGTTATCTGTATGTATGGATGCGTGACGCGCGTTATGCTTTATGGCATGAATGCTGAGGTCTATGCCTGCAGGCCGGGGGGGGGGGATCCAGCTGCCGTATCGGGAACTGCCGCCGGTTTGACCGCAGCGAGGACGCTCAGCTTCGGCTCCGCCGAAGATCGCATCCTTTCCCTATACCTCTTACAATGCCTTTGACGAACTCGCGCCGTATGTGGACGATGTCGAAGCACTGTTTCAGGAGCTGGGCATCGGGACAGAGTGAGAGAATAACGACACCCTATTATACCCTTTACTTTAAGGGTTTATAGGTATAATTTTGTATAGAATATCACGAATAAACGAGAGGTGTGCCATGGAACAATTCGAAATCCAAGCCCGGGCGGCGGAGCTGGAGCGACAGATTGCAAATTTGCCGGCTGGTTCTATTACGAAAAAAAAAATAGTGAACGGAAAGGCATACTTCTACCACCGTTGGACGGAGAACAAGAAACGGCGGGAGAAGTATATTCCAATGGGATGAGTTGGAGAATTTCCGTGCGCAGATTGCCCGGCCGGAAGGAATTGGACAGAGGCTAAAAGCGCTAAAAAACAAATGCCTAAGACAAAATCCGCAAGCCTCTCCGCATTTATCACAAATATCCGCACCGGCGAAACCCTGCGTTCCTTTGCGGCATCTGTTCTCGGTTATCGCAGGCGCGCGCGTGCTTCCGGCAGCTGCATGAGTTTGTCGGCGAGCCGCAGGACAAGGTATTCATTCTCTGCGGTCTGCGCCGGACAGGCAAGACCACCATGATTCGTCGAATTTTTTGCGGGAGATGAGTGATGCAGACCTTGCCAAGTCGGCATTTATTCAGATCACCGCCAGGGATACGTTGGCGGATGTAAATCGAGATCTTAAGCTGTTGGAAGCACAAGGCTTTCGTTATGTGTTTCTTGATGAAGTGACGCTGATGGAGGATTTCATCGAGGGCGCGGCGCTGTTTTCTGATGTGTTCGCGGCATGCGGCATGAAGATCGTGCTCTCCGCTTGGCACAGACTCGTTGGGCTTCCTCATCACCAAAAGAAGAGAGCTTTATGACCGCTGCATCCTGCTGCATACGACATTCATTCCATATCGAGAGTTTGAATCGGTCCTCGGCATCCATGGGATTGACGAGTATATCCACATGGTGGCAATGATGAGTCTCGGCGGCATCCACTACAACGAGACATCCCCTGTTCGCTAACAAGGAAAAAGCACTGACGAATATGTGGACACCGCCATTGCCCGCAACATCCAACACCCCTGCGTCGCTATCAGTATGGGGGCATTTTCGCCATCTGCATCGATTTATATGAGAAAGGCGAGTTGACCAGCGCGATCAACAGGGTTGTAGAGATATATCAACCGTTTTACGTTGAAGTGCTATCACAGGATTGAAATCCCATGACCTCGGCATTTCCGCCAGCAATCTGCGGCGGGATCGAGAAATCAACGGACATCCTCGACCGCATCAATCTTGCGGCTGTTACCGACAGCCTGCAAAGCTTTTGGAGATTCGCAATAAGGCAGAGCGGACTGTAGCACTGATGATATTCACGCGGTGCAGATCAAAGAGTATTTGGATTTGCTGGATCTGACGCGGGATATTGATGTGCTGCATCTGCCGGATGTCTCAAAGCACAAAGTCCAAACGTACAGTGATTGCCGCGGCCGGTCTGCGTTACGCGCAGGCGAATGCACTGATCCAAAGTCTGCTTTTGGATGAAACGTTCAGTGCCCTGTCTCTGGCAGAACGCACCGCCGATGCAGCAGCGTATCTGACTGAAATCAAGGGACGAATGCTGGAAGATATCGTCCTGCTGGAACCAAGCTGGCAAACCCCAAGAAGCAGGTATTTGTTCTGCAATTCCCCGTGGGCGAGTTTGATATGGTGGTGTTTGATCCGGAAGCTGGCTCCTGTCAGATTTTCGAAATCAAAAGCATAGCGAAGCCCCCGCACCGCGACAGTATCGCCATCTGATAGACGAAATATTGCCCAGACAGCAATCGCTGGCCCAATCACCGGAAGTTCGTCCTCTACCGGGGATAACCAGGAGATCGAGGGGATTTGGTATCAGAATGTGGAAGAATATCTGAGAACCCTTGTATCCTAACGATGCAATCGCGGCTCGAACACCGCAGTGCGATGCGAGGCTGACACCTAGCGTAAAAGTGTGCGCAAAAATCCCTGATAGACGAACAAAAACGGGTAAGATTTTCTCACCCGCTTCATGAGTTACGCTTTCTTATTATGCATGTTATGCATGGAAATATCGTATAGCGATATTTCCGAGATCACGAAAAAAAGCACCTTGTTTATTTCTGTCTTCTTATTCTGCGTTGTCTGCCTGTGCTCTTTCTTTTTAGTTTTTGTCAAACAGTAAGTATACCAGAATGCCTACGGCAGGTACTGCAGAGTCCGATAACGCAAGTCAGCGGATCTTCGAAGAGTGTGTTGAGCATCATCAGGAAGAAGATTGCAATGGTTGCATATACGGTAATGCCGCCCCATACCCTGTAAGGTCTTTCGGCATCCGGCATTTTTCTTTCTCAGTACAGGTACCGCAATAATAACCATGACGTTAAACAGCATATTACTGAATACTACGAGCGATGTCAGCTGGTTCAGGTCTCTCAGCCAGATCCAGCACGGTGTGATTAAGCACTGGCACAGAATTGGCACTGTAGGTACGCGGTATTTCGGATGTAGTTTTGCAAACGATTTGAAGAAATGTCCTTCTGCAGCCATTGCATAGTATGTACGAGGAAATGCGATAGCCATACCGTTGGTGGAACCGAGCTGTGAAATTGTCATGCCGATGATTACGATAACGCCGCCGAATCCGCCGAGCAGTCTTAGCGACTTCGGTACCGAGATAGAAGTTTTCGCTATCGATCAGTGAACGAACTTCGTCAGCAGGGATTACTCTGTAAAATCGTATAGTTAAAGAGCACATACAGCAATGTGATTCCGCCGATCGCGATGATAAGGGAAAGCGGAAGATTTCTCTTTGGATTTTTTCATTTCTTCGGATACGGTGTTCAGGTTAATCCAGCCTTCGTATGCCCAGAGTGTTGCTAAAGTCGCAAACGCAGTCATTCTTATGAAGCTCGAAAAATCAAAGCTTGTTCCTTCCGGTAAGATTGTCAGATCGGGAGAAACGTCGCCCATAAGGAACGCCGAAATCATGATGATCGCAATCGGTATCAGTTTTTGCCACCATGGAAATTCTGGAACATCGAACCGGCCTTTATGCCAAGCATGTTATACGCGGTAAACACAATCATCATAAGCGCTGAAGCTACCAGCTTTCCGGTTGTTCCCCGTCAGACCGAATATTGCAGAAAACGCGAGTGCGCCTGCTGCCAGTGAACCTGCACCGCTTAAGAGCCAGCTGTTAAATCCGTTCAGAAGCCAAGAAGCGGATGAAAAGCAGTATTCAGATAAACGGTCATTCCGCCCGCCTTCGGAAGCATAGCGCCCATCTCAGCAAAGCAAAGACCGCCAAGCATCGTGATAATACCACCGATTACCCAGCAAAACAACGACAGCCCCATGCTGAAATCTGTACGCTGGAAGCACATTATGAGCCAAGATAGAAGATTCCGCCGCCGATCATGATACTTCCCAAGCATGCTGACAACGCCAAATAAGCCTATTTCGTTTAAAATCCGGCCTTTGATGTTTCTGTTGTTTTGTTGCTCATCAGTTTAAACTCCTTTCATAAACGATTTTACCATTCAGAATAGTTTTTAACACCTTAATCTTTGATTTTGATTCTACAGGAATATCAAAGATATTTTTGTCAAGGATAACCATATCTGCATTTTTTCCTTTGTGATGCTTCCCTTGCGGCCATCGTCATAAGATGCATAGGCGCCGCCCATGGTATAGGCATAAACCGCGTCGTAAAGCGAGATTGCCTGTTCAGGAATCCATCCGTTTTCCGGGTTTCCCGCAAGATCCTTTCTTGTAACCGCGCAGTAGAGACCTTCCATGACGCTCAGACTGATCACAGGGCTGTTCGAACCGAACGCCATGTGAATGCCAAGATCATGCATGGTCTTCCACGCATAAGATGTCTTGGCTTTTTCTTTTTACCGACTCTCTCTTCCACGATGTACATGTCAGTGTCGATAAACGCAGGCTGAACGTGTGCAACAACATTGAGTTTTTTTTGAATTTTTTTTCAGGTCGTCTGTGCTGATCTGACAGTGAACGATCGCATGCCGCATGTCGGCTCTCGACAGTTCATTTCTGCATATTCAATGGCATTCAGTGACATTTCCATAGCACCGTCGCCGATTGAATGAAAAAAGCAGCCATCAGACCTTTTTTGCGCTGTCAGGACAAGTTCGTTGAGTTCATCCTGTGACAAGGTTACGATTCCTCTTTGTTGACGGGATCATTGAGATAAGGATCTCTCATAAAAGCAGTTTGCCGCCGAGCGAACCGTCGATCAGAAGTTTGAGACTTCCGATTCTGCACATCGGTGAGCCATAATTTGTTGTATATCCGTGCGAAAGGAATTCGTCCAGAGATCCTTGTGCGCAAGCGAACACTGTGCGTAGATTCTTACAGGAAGCTCACCCGCATCCTCAAGTTCTCTGTAATGCTTCGAGCACTTTTGGATACTCCCCAGAAAGTGCCTCGAAATCATCTGTGTGCATAGTCGTGATTCCGTATGACAAGGCATCTTTTCCGCCTGCAACAAGCATTCTCTTAATATCCTCGACCGAAAGTTTAGGAAGCGCATCATACACCAGGTCTCTGGCAGCCTCCGTAAAAGATACCCAGCGGTTCTCCGTCATCATCGAAAGCAATCGATCCGCCCGGAATCTGTTTTGTATCTCTTGTAACACCCATAACCTCAAGAGCCTTGCTGTTGACTGCAATTACATGAGCGCAAGCACGGGTATAAAACATCGGAATATCTGTTGTAATCTTGTCAAGATCGTATCTGTTTGGATATCTTGTGTCTTCCCCAGTCGTTGGTATTCCAACCTCTTCCCCTGCAGCCATGTAAGTCCCGGATGTTTTTCAAGAAATTCGCCAAGTCTGATCAGATCATCCATGCATGCGGCACTGTACAGATTTACCTTTTTCCAGGCTGTATCCGTAGCTCAGGAGATGGCAGTGGCTGTCGTTAAATCAGCGACATCATTTTTCCTTCAGGTCGATAAGCTCGGTGTGTTCGCTTTTTTAGAGGCAGTATTTCCTCATTTGAACCTACTCTGATAATAATTCCGTCTTTAACCGCAACAGCTTCTGCTGTCGGTTCAGATGTATCCATCGTGTAAATACATCCGTTAAAAAAATAGTATCCACGTGTTCCTCCTCCTTTAAGGTTGTGTATTTTGTAACAATATATTATAATACAATATACTTTATGTCAATATCTTTTCTTTTATTTATTTTGTCTGATTTTATTGACTTAGGTTCTATGCGTAATATACAATAAGAGGGCGATATGAATAAGTATCGCAGTTTGATTACACTTTTTAGGAGATATGGAAAATGTTAAAAATAAAGTCATCCAGTGAGCAGATATATGATTATATCGTTCACGAAATTGAAAATCGGTAATTATGAAGCAGGCAAGAGACTCTCAGAGTCCAGAATGGAAATCTTCGGAATCAGCAGAACGCCGATCAGAGAAGCCTTCAGTTTGTTGCTGACGGAATCGTCGATAACAACAGCAGAAAAAGGGTTTTTAAAGCATCTGGACAGGAAGGATGTATGGAAAACTATTTCATCATCGCATGCCCGATTCCTATGCCGGCGGTTCTTGCGCTGGATACCATTACGGATGATGATATTGAAAAGATGGAGACAATCCTCCTCGGCATGGAGCTTGCCATAAACAGAAAGAATTATGAGCTGTATCATAACGAGCAGTTGGAGGTCCACAATGTATACCTGAGCAAATGCGGAAACAACAGCCTTGTTGAATTCTCTCCCTTCGGCAAAATAATATGTCCGCACTGTGGTTCAGTCAGAAAGAAGTAGATAAGTTCCAGTGGCTTGCGCACGTAAACAAAGATCACAAACAGCTTCTCGAATGCTTCAAGAGCAAAGACAAAGACAAACTCGTAGAAAACAGTGTTTGCACATTGGGTTTCAAACAAAAAAGACCTGAAGAATATCTGGAGGAAGAAGAAAAAAAAAAATAAAGTTTCTCTGCATGTATCTGTGTGGGCAGGGAAAAACGGACCGCGAAGCAAAAAGGGGACCAACTTGCGGCCCCTTTACTTTGATCAAAATGCATGTATCACGTGCATGTTTATATGCGTCTTCGATATCGTTCCGCGCGACAGTTTGGCGCTTCGCGGATCGCCGCGCCATGCGGATAGGCCTGTTTCGACGATAAGCGCTAGTGCCGCCATGACGAGCGTGCCCGGCGCCTGGCGTCAGCGGCGATGCCCGGTTGCGGTCAAATAGATGCTCTTATTTGTCGTGCTGAGCGGGATCGCGTAGCAGCCTTCACATTGTCGCCGAGCAAAGTCTTCGAGCTTTACCGCGGCCCTGCCCGCGAGTACATCACACGCGGTTATCGATCCGATGATCCGCGGCAACACAGACCGCAGAGCCAACCGGCGATACCGTCTGAAACATAAAAACACAGGACTTCCGTGCTTTCGCCTTCGCCGCAGTTTGCGAAACCGCACATACTGCAGTGATTCAGTCCCATAGGTGTCAGTACAGCCGATCAGCGTAAGACACAGGTGCTGCTGTCAACGTTTCCGGCATCCCGCACCATGAAGGCTTCTTCATACTTTGTGCCGAGTCAGCTTGTTCTACTCGATCCTTTGTTTTCCGATGCGATCGCGGTCACAATCAGCATTCCTCTGCCGCTCCAGCTCGCTCGGACTCGCGGCGGCGGCCATCAGATCGGCAAGCATCGCAAAGGGCCTGCATCAGCGCCCGCGCGCTTTTGCATGGTCTTAGCAACATGATTCTAAGATATCGCTTTCTATGTTGGATTCCCAGATGTATCTGGGTCATTCACAGCTTTGCCTGGCGGCTGACAGCCTGTCGCCGCGGCAGAACCCAAGCAGGGCACGCACACGCGTCCTGTCATGTTCTCGCCGGATAGCAACGCGATAGCATTTCAAAGAGAACAGAGGAGAACAAGAGCATCGCGCAAGAAAGCGAAGCGTGCATGAAAAGGGAGGGAGGAAGGATTTTTCGTGAAACAAAGCTGTCGCCGCCGCTTGAATCAACTGCGGGATGCCTGCCGTACAATCGCGGCGGAAATCAAAGAGGCGCAAAGCGCTCCGCACAGAACAGTGAACAGAAGGAGTTTGAGGATATGAAAAAAGCGATCTTGGTGATCATGGCGGCGGGCATGGGCGCCGCTGGAGGATTGAAGCAAATGGAACCGATCAGCGACCAAAGAAATGCTGGACTTCGTCACCACCCCAAAAGCTATGTCATCAGAAAATGAAAGACGATTTCGCGCGCTGGATCGGACGAAAAAGCGGGAAAGTACAGTCATACATGCATTTACGCGTATCAGGGAACTGGAGCGGATCTTTGCCGCAGGCTGGCCACAGTGCCAGGAGGGGCGTGCGTGAAACCGTGGGGAACGGCACAGTGCGAGTACTGGCGGCGAGGAAGCTCGCGGATGGTCCGGATTGCGGTCATCAACGCCGGACGATTATTCACGGACCTGGCATTTCAGACGATGTATGAATTTTTGGTAAAGGCTGGGAGCAGAGCAGAGCCGTCGCGCCGATGCGCCGATGATGAGCTGGCGGCTTCAAAGACAGACGGCAGGCCGCAATGCTGCGGCACAACATTACTATGTATGGCGGCTACGAAATTGAGAACACTCTGACCGAGAACGGGTTTGTTTCCCGCGGCGTGTGCGAGACCGACGCAAAGCGGTATGCTGACCAGGAATGCACAGAGCGGGACGAAGATCCGGTGGCGAGGGAGAAAAGATTGTCCTATGGCCGGACGATGACGGCGCGGTGCTGGAGCGAGAATCCGCGCGGACAGATGGGCTGCGTGGTCAGCTCCGGCATCCATCGTTTGCGCTGGAGGCAGGCTTTCCTGCCGTATCGACAAAGATCCGCGGAAAATCCGCTCAAGCGAGAATATTCCTGCCCAGCGTGGTGGATCACGCTTCACGAGGCCGTCATCAAAGTACTGCAAGCCCGCACGGACCAGTGGTACACGTGACATATAAAAGGACAAAGAAGCGTTATCACGCGCCGCAGTCGATAAGGATAAGAACGAGTATCCGATAAACTTTGAAATAGTCAAAACGCCACAGACGAATTTGAGGAAATTTAGGTATGAAACGGACGAAATCGAAAAACAGAAACCGCAAGGCGATCTGTTACGTGATTTGGGGGGATTCCAACCGCTATATTTTCACCTTTAAACCAGATATCGACGGCCTGAATGCTGATGAGCCGCATCCTCTGGGCCGCGTGCTGGTAACGGCAGTCGGCTGTCGGCGTGGACGCGGCAGAGAAATTTAGAGACTTTTTCGCGACAAAGAGCTGATGCTGAAGCATCTGATTCCTGGCGCGTTCTTCAATTTTTGATCTGGCGCTGTGGCTTGTTCGCAGTCACGAGCGGGACGCATCAGCGACCAGCCTGGCTATGTCGCACCGCTGGTGGTCTGCGCGCTTGGGGTGGTCGTAGCCACGAGAAGCTGACATGGCAGTTTATTGCGGCCGCGGCACTGATTTCTGACCGGTAAAATGCTGCGGCCAGCTTGAAACGCCGTTGATTTCTGATCGGCTTGAGGTTCTGCTTTTCGATTTGCGCCGGCGGCTTATGAAAGCGTCAAAAAAGATGCGGTCGTCTGCAGCATGGTGCATCTGATGCTCGTCGCGCCGTTCGCCCTGCTGACGATCCTGCTGTTTCGTACGGACAAAACGGTCTCGCGTCGGTGGATTTCGGCACGCAGATTTTTTCTCATGGGTGCAGGGGCGGTCATGTCCCTGCCGATCGTGCTGTACGCGAGCTGCGTGAAGCGGGTCCCGATGGTCGTCATGGGACTTTTGCAGTACCTGTCGCCGACCTTCGGCATTGCACGAAAAATAAGCGCGGGCACCATCACCTTTTGCTTCATCTGGGCGGCATTGTTTATATCCGCCGCTTCCGCTGCGTTGATGACTCTATGGGCGGCAAAGTTCCGGAAATCAGCCGCCGTTAGCGGAACGCTTTTACCAATTCGGTAGAGCAACGTGTCCGAGATGGTCATGTTCACATCCCATGCAACACCGTATCCGCCGGTCTGCATCTGTACATACTGAAAATAGTCCGGCTTCTTGAGAAGGATCTGAAACGCCTTCGTCTTTTCAAAGTGCTTCTGCAAATCGCACTTCTTCACCGCGCCATCCCGGAAAAATACCAGCAGGCAATGGTTCTCCAGCGGCAGCACATCTTCAATTCTCTTGGAGAAGCGCTTCGTAATTTCTTCCGGAAGCTCCTTCTCATCAATGGGAACGAGATAGTAATCATCCTGTGCGCATCGCCCCATTGCCAGCATCAATAGCTCG
>VOFB01003896.1_pt1 | contig 26096 bp, 29 predicted proteins | sample 5384141 | NCBI WGS metagenome assembly VOFB01 (sample SAMN12384721, study PRJNA508395) | human gut metagenome | isolation source: healthy gut A | host: Homo sapiens | reverse complement strand
TCGATGTAATTGCAGAGATAATGCTGACGAGCATGATGAACACAATTACTATTTGGAAAAAAATCAGCACCGTCATAAGTTTATTTTTTTTTCTGTTCAAACATTGCATATTTCAATTTCATCGGGCCCCTCCTTTCACATCTAACTCTTTGTCTGTTTTTTTTTATGCATATATGATCATAAAAAGTAATATTAACAAAGACAGTATAAAATAAATAGCAAATAAAACCATATAAACATAACTGCTATAGCTATTACTCATATAGTCATAATATTTTGATACTTTTTTTCAAAATTACATGCTCAAACAACAAAACACCGATAACATAAGCTGGTACCGTCAAAACCACACATTCTCCCAAATACAATAATACTACTCTCGCAAAACTCATTCCGCAAATCCGGTAAACCATAAGTGACTGTTTTCTGCTGGAAAGAATATAACGATACAAAATCGCAAAATTTATTGCCGAGACAATGGTAATAAAAATCGTCACCATAATAATTGTATTATAAAGATACACTGCATCATCATCCGGAAGATTTGCCGGCTCAACTACTGCCCTGTCTCCCAAAATTTTATTTGTTTTTTCTACTACAAGATTGTACTGTTCCTGTCGAATTGGTTTCTTAAAATGGAATACTAATCTCTGGTGAAAAAGGGTTGTATCCTCTAAAGAGGTGACCGGTATAGTAGGTCTATCAACATCAATAATGCCATAGGCAATAATTTTATAATCCTTCCCCTGAATATGCAGCGTATTTTTATCGACTGCCATCCGACTACTGACAGGAGATGACATCGTATTCCAATGAAGATAATCCCAACAAATAGCAACTTTCTCCCCGTTCCGATATTCTTTGTCTGTAAAATACCTCCCACTTTCCAGCTTGGCGTTATTCTCTATTTCTTTTCATATTCATCACTATTAATGATCGTCCCATCCTTCACCGAAAAGTTCATACGAAACGGTAATTGATCTACTATCGCTGTCGCTTCAATGTATTTCAATTTATCTGTAAAAAATTACTAAATTCAGCCACATATTTCTTTAACAAATTCATTGTTATATAATTGTCTACAGAATCAACCGGTTTGAAATAACTTTCATCATCATTTAATTCCTTATCGGATTCTTCATCAAAATCCCTTGCAAACTCAATGCAATTTCTCTCTCATCTGACAGATCATATTCTTTCTTTAACTGATAGTTCTGATATAATCCATACGAAAAATGAATCATAATACAAGAACAAATGACAGAAAAAACCGTCAAAATAAATATGAGTTTTTATGTTTAAAAAAGTTCTTTATGTTGCACCAAATATATTTCATGGAGTACTCCTACAAAAAAGCAACGCCAGCGCTTTGCTTTGCAAGAATTGCTAAAGTATAATGTGTTTGCTACTGTTCCACCATTATAATCAAAGTCCCCAGACGCAGCTTGACCCCTGTTTACAATGCAATAAATGTCGGTTATCGAGCATACAATTTGCACATTTTGCGAAGCATCTTAATCTTTTTTCCATCAAAGGCTCCTGGCTGCATACGCCAGCGCCAATTGGTTCCTACTGTGGACGGTTCATTCATTCTTGCCGTATCGTCCAATTCCAAAATATCCTGCATCTGGAATATAACAGTATCCGCAATGCTTGCGTACGCTGCACGCAACATCGCCTTTGGAATCTGTGAAACCCGCTTAATATGCAGATAATTCATCATAAAATTTAATTCTTTGTCCGATTTGTTTCCATAATAACCAAGCAATGTCTGATTATCATGCGTACCACCATATACGAGACAATTCGTGTTCTTATATTGATGTGGCAGATACTCATTAGAAGCATCTCCATCAAACGCAAACTCTAAAATCTTCATTCCCGGCCAACCGGTTTCATTGATCAAAGCACGCACCTTATCACTGACAATCCCAAGATCTTCTGCAATAATATCCGAACCTTTCGTTGCCTTACGAATCACTTTCGTCAAATGTCTGCCCGGTCCCTTGCGCCACTCACCTTCTACAGCAGTAGGACAAGAAGCAGGTATTGACCAGTAATTAACAATACCAATAAAATGATCAATACGAATCACATCATACAAGGCTGCATTGGCTTTCATTCGCTGATACCACCATGCATAATGATCTCTTTTCATTCGTTTCCAACGATATAATGGGTTACCCCAACGCTGTCCATCCTCCGAAAAACAATCCGGCGGTACCCCTGCAACGTGAATCGGTTTCTTACGCTCATCCAGCTCAAACAGATCCGAATGTGTCCATACATCTGCACTGTCCATGGCAACGTATAACGGAATATCTCCAATAATACGGATGCCTTTGCTATTAGCATACCGCTTCAACCGACTCCATTGCATGAAAAACTGATACTGACAAAACTTCCAAAATCAATTTCTTCTGCCAGCAGATCTTCAAATTTGCGGAGGGTTTCTTTGTGACGGAATTTCAGACCATCCTCCCACAACGACCACTCTTGTCCATGAAAGTGAAATTTAAGTGCCATATAAAAACTATAGTCTTCCAGCCAATAGCTGCTCTTCGCCAAAAATGCCTGATAATCTTCCTGCATTTTATGATCACTTCGTGCATATGCCTTATGTAATACCTCAAAACGAGCCTCGTATAACGCTGCATAATCTACCTCTGACACATCGTCTCCCCCAATACTGCTCCTCAATCTCTTCCGAAAGAAGAAGCCCCATCCTCTTTCAACGTGTCAAGATCAATAAAATAAGGGTTTCCCGCAAATGCTGAAAATGACTGGTAGGGACTATCACCAAAGCTTGTCGGTCCTACCGGAAGCACTTGCCAATAGCTCTGCTTTGCCTCTGCCAACTGATCAACGAAGGCATACGCCTCTGCTCCTAATGTTCCAATTCCATACGGTGACGGCAGGCTGCTGATTGGCAGTAAAATCCCCTGCTCCACGTTTCTTTTTCATATTTTTCCTCCATAGGTACTGCCCTCTCCGAGGGATACTTCATTAAGTGTACCTTTTCCATAGGTTAATCCGGCATAAAGCTGCTGTGAATGCTCCATAACCGGTCCTGAATGATCCTCTTTGGCCACTTGTTCAAAGCTCTCCATCAATCCACGGATCACTTCACACGCCGCATCTAAATGAACCGACCTGCGTTGTACCAAAGTTGCGATCAACTGTTCGTTGACATAACGATACAACTGTCGTAATTGCAGCGCAATTTCATAGCGAAAGTCCAGACTTCCGAGAAGTTCTTGTAAATATCCCTGCGCTTTGCGGATCTGTTTTTCCCCCGCATCCGTATTTCCCGCCTGATATTGTTTGTTACCCTCTTGTATTTCATCCAGCAAAAGTTCATATATAATAACGACTAATTCTGTCCGGTTTGCCTGTGCAACCTGTGCTGTATACTCCTTAATCTGTTCCTTCGTCATGCTTAACCTCCATGCCCATACTTGATCGTCACACTCCAATCAGCTTCAACATACATATCTGATCCTGCTCACGCACCAATCTCAGTATATTTACCTGATCCTGCTCACACACCAGTTTCAGCGATTCAGCGATAACTAATTAGCTCTGCAGCAAACTCATAATCTGCTGTGGACGGTTATTGGCTTGTGACAGCATTGATGTTGCTGCCTGTGATAATACATTGTTGGATGTATATTCTGTCATTTCAGAAGCCATATCTGTGTCCATAATTCTGGACATTGCATCCGTAAGATTCTCTTCACTTACATCCAAACTCTCTTTGTTGCATCCAAACGGTTCTGATATGCACCAAGCGTGGATCTTGCTGCAGAAATCTTATCAATAGCATCATCCAACACTTTGAGAAGCTCCGTAGCACCTTCCTGTGTACATGCGTTAATCTGATTAACACCTTCTTTATTGCGTAAGAACAGGCTTTGGCAAGATACTTCCTTAAAGTCCATCTCCAACGTCTGATGCTCGTTGGCACCAATCTGAAGCACCATATAGCCGGCATCTTCTACGCGAACAATACCACTATCACCCGCTTTGGCATCCGTAACATCGATCTGCATTTCAAATCCATCATTTCCAATGATCACAATACCGGCACCATTTGCTTTATAGCTAAAACCATCGGCCGGGGTAAACTGTGTTCCCAAGGTGATCTTTGCATCTTTGCCGTAAATAACCGTCTCATCATTGGCACCGGCAGAGCGTACTGAAATCTTCTGGTTTGCACCGGTTGCACGTGTCGTCAGTGTCAGTGATCCATCCGGACCGGAAACATCAATATTCATGGCGTCACACATATCTATAATCTTCTTTCTAACACTGGTATCATCGTACTCATCCGTAATCTCTAAACTATACCCATTAATACTGATCGTTGATGGGATCGTATAGTCAAGCTGTACTTTTGCAGCTTCCGGCATAGCATCGATCGTGATCTCATAATCATTTCTTGGTACATCCATAGACGCCGAAATTGCATGAATGGATAACGTATTCGTCATTACGGTACGTGATGCGGAACCATCAAGCAGTCCCTTACCATTAAACTGGGTTGTGTCTGCAATGCGATCAACCTCGCCCATCAGCTCATCAACCTCATCCTGCACGGCCTTACGGTCTTCCAAAGCAAGCGTACCATTGGCTGCCTGTACACCCAATTCACGGATTCTCTGCAAAATATTCTCAATCTCTGACATCGCACCCTCTGCCGTCTGAATGATCGAATCTCCATCAGCAGAATTGCGGGACGCCTGATCCAACGCACGGATCTGGGTTCGCATCTTATTCGAAATCGCCATACCTGCAGAATCATCTGCTGCTTTGTTGATCTTATAGCCTGTACTTAATCTTTCCAAACTGGCCGAAACTTTATTGTCAACCTTTTTCAAACTGACATTTGTAAGCTGCGCTGAAATATTGTGGTTAATTCTCATTGTAATCCTCCATTCTCTGTTGCTACTACCTCTGAAATATACTGTACCAGCACTTTTGCTGTCTGATACAGAGCTTTTGTATCAACTGCATTATCGTTCTCCGGTGCAGCAGAATAATCATTCTGCGCACGAAAATCCATTCCATAAGAGATCGTTTTCACCGGACACACATTCTGCTCCAAAGTTTCCTGCAAGGCTCCTGCCTGCTGCTTCAATTTCTCGTAGCCGGCTCTGTCATCACAGAGTACCAGTCCCTTAAGACTGCCCCCGAAATCTGCATCTCCATAGAAATGCGATACGGCTGCCAAATGGTTACCTGTACCTTGCCCGCCTGTTCTTCATCCTCACGGAATGTAAGATTCATCTGCGTAACGCCGTCTGCCGTTTGAATCGGTACTGCATAACTGCGATTGTTTCTAAGTCCCTGCTGTAACCGCATCAAACCACGCGTTGCCCTGATCTCTTGAAATTCACTATATGTAATATCGGCACGCTGCTTTGTTTTCTCAAGAATATTTTCCAAAAAATGATCTATTCCGGCACAATATTCTGCAAGTGCTGCCTCATCTTCCTCACCATCTGCAATGGCTTCCATAACATCCTTTAAACCATCCGTTAGTTCCGTTAAATCACGTCTACGCTCTGCAAACGTCTCTTTCTCGGATGACGCCTCACTCGCAGCCACTCCCTGCGGAACCACATGATTCATGGCAGTCTCCAAAACCGCTGCATCGGCTGTCTCCGATGCCAACTGTCCAACCGCATCCTGCTCCGACTGCGATTCTCTAGCAAGTTCCAGTACTGTATCTAAAGCGGTCTCTCCATCCAGTAATCTCAGCGCCGCCTGCACATTGCCAACTGTGTCCGGCAGCCCTGCCTCCTCCAAAAATCCATCTGCTTTCTGTGACCGTTTCGCCATATCCCTGAGTTCCCCGGCACGCTCCTCATAATAAGCTGTCATGATCTGATCCGTGATCGTCTGATTACCGGCTGCCGCCTGAATAATATTTTCAGTGTCATCCACAGTATGATCCATCCCCTGTGCATTTCTGGAACGAACCGCCGTCAGCAAATTAGACAGATCCATCTGCTGACCGGATTGAACCACCGCACCAACCGCTGCATGATCTTCTTTCTGCACTTGATGCAACAGACGATAAATTCCAATATAACTTTGTCTTTCTTCCGCAGTAATGCCGTTCGTCTTATCTAATCGCCACAAAAACTTACTGTAACTTTCCTCTTCCTGCGCCGCAGTCATTCCACGATCGGCAAGCATTTCATTCAATTCCGTTACGGTATGTTCTAATGGATTAATACCATCTCGAATCATTCCAAGTACCGTGGCAGGTTTCATCCGGTCGATCAAAGTATTCACTTCTGCATCCCAATCTTTGATCTGCGCAATACTCTCCTCTGTGATTTCCATGCGGTTATAACCAAGAATGCGTACTGCTCTTTCATTCTCCGGTGTGCTCTCCAGCCCCATCTCCTGCAGCATAGTCGGAATACCCGCAAACGCTTTCTTAATACTATCTCCCAGATCCGTGCGCACCTGTGTACCAACCGCCTCATAATCCTGTTGATACTGCCATGCGCTCTTAGTCGCACTGATCGCAGCTCCATGCAGTTCCCGCACCGTCATTAATTCATGCCGGCGCAGACTACTGCCCAAAAAGTTCTGCCGGAGCTTCGGCAATCTCGCGCACTGCCGTTACGGCATCCTGCATCGCATGAATCTGTGCGTCTTCTGTAACTGCCGCCTCGCCCGTCTGATCCGTCCGATAATAACTCATCTCTATTTCCCGCAAACGATCCACAAGTTCAGCCAAGCTCTCTGTCTCCACAGATATCCCCTGCGCACGCATAGACATCACTGCCGGGATTGTCATTTTTAATCGTATTTCCTCAAGTTGTCGCCAAGCTGTAACCTGCGGCAAAGGCATGACTTCTGCCGTCTCCTGTCCCGACAGTTCGCCAGCCATTACGGCTGTTTCCTGTCCAACTTTTCGGTCAGATGTGTTCGCTGCTTCTTGTCTAACTTTACGGTCAGATACACTCATCGCTCCCTGTCCCATTTTGCGGTCAGATGGCACTCCTGCGCTCTGTCCTACTTCACGGCTAGATGATGTTCCTGCGGTCTGTCCCACTTCACGGTCAGAAGCGCCTTGCTCTGTCTGATGTGCGTCAAGATAATCCTGCAGCACCGGATCTGCCTTTTCTGTTGTTACCTGTTCCACATCCTGCGCCGTGATCTCTTTTACCTGCTGTATCAAATCCCCGGCAAGCCAAATTCCTTTGTCCCCCGGAACTGTCTGCTCTGCCGGCAATCCCATTGCCATCGTCTGAACGATCTGCTGCAGCGTTATCTCCAAACAGGTACTCTGCTGCATCTGATCTAACATCTCTAATGTCTGCATATTCTCAGCCGTGATCGGCAGTTCATTCGCAAACAGCCACTTTGCCATCGCTTGATCCGAAGCTCCCCCTCGTCCGATCTGCTGCAAGATATGTTCGATCTGTGGTGCATACGCCGCCATATCTTTCTCAGTGATCGATGCGTTGTCAACTGCCGTACTACCGGAATGCATTCCTTGATATACCGCTTCTATCGTCGGCTGGGTTCCATTTTGTATGACGTAAACTTTCGCCGCATCTGTCATTTCATTGATCGACATACTCATCTGCAGCGTTCCCGCTACCTTATCCACAAATTCTTTGGTTGCAGGCAGATTTGCTTCCTGCAGTGCGTCACGGATCTGTGCCTCGCTCTTTTGCGCCAAAAATCCCTGCTGCTGCATTTTTTCCAAATCGTTCGCCAACTGCTCGCGAAGTTCTTTATTTTCTTCCATCCGGTCTGCTTTCCACTCACGCTCCTCACGGATACGCTTAACGGCGCGCTCCAAACTGGATTTTTGGTATTCTTCCAAAGCACTATCCTCATCCTCAAGTGCGGCACAATCCTCTCCGGTCACAACCTTAAGATTGCGACTGGCAGCATTATCATTTTGCACACGATCCGCTGCGATCTCCGTTGCCTGTCTACCCGTATAATTCTCCGAACCGGACTCACGAAGTCCCTGTAGCTGTGGCATCATAAAATCAGTCTGAACGGCTTTACCACGAATCCCCAAATAACCCGCATCAGCAATTGCCGCATTATTTTTCCCGACGTTATAGTACTTAGAGGATGCTTCCGTCGTTCCGGATCCCGCATCTCCCTGTAACATGATATCATTTATATTCATTAGCTACCTCTCTTTATCAGTGCCGAAAGATCATGAAATCCTTATTAAAGAAATTCAAACCTTTTGGCACCTGAATCCTATAAAGTAAAAAAAGAGTGCCAAACATGAACTTTGACACTCACATCCTATAAATATATTCGACCAAAAGGGCTAATTTCTTTACCCTATAAATTCAGTCCGTTTAATGTCATGCCCTCTATGAGCTCCCCCTTGTTGAAGCAGCTCGCTCAGACCTTCTTCGCCGTTTCAAACGCTTTCTGATAACTCAATACTTTCTTTATGTAAGAACGACACTGTGATGGTATACCGCCCACACGCCGTACCGTTCCACTTCCGGCATTATACGCCGCCAGTGCTAACTTTACATCTCCGTTATATTCCTTTAACTTGCTGGCGATGCACTTCGCTCCACCCATAATATTTTGCTCCGGATCAAAGGGATCCTCTACGCCAAGTCCACGCGCCGTATCCGGCATCAACTGCATAACGCCCATTGCCCCCGAACTAGACACATCCCTCTCATTGAAATTAGATTCTGCTTTGGCAATTGCCTTAAGCAAACTTTCGGATACTCTGTATTTTTTGGCTGCTTTCTTAAAATAGCTGTCATAAGGCGTTGTCTTCATAGACGATGCTGATGTCGTTTTCTTAGTGCTTGTACTTCCGGTTGACACCGTACGATTCGTTTTCTGACTCTGACCGGTCGATGTCCCAGACGCAGATGAGGTTGTTCTGGAACTTCCCGTGCGGTCTAACTTTGACGTGTCCGCAGAATAGTCCAGATGTTTCACCGCACTCGTCTTCGTAGACTTCGTGCGTCCCTGTGCTTTCAGCATATCGTCAAAACTGGTAATAGAACTCCTGCGGCCAGCTTCACCCGCATGCGTCTTCAACGGTTTGATCGGCAAAGTCTGCACTTTCCCATCCGTAATATTATTCGCCGTCATATACCTCTCCTTTCTGCAAACATCTCCTGCAATGTCATATCCAACTTCCCTGTCTCGGATTCGCCACAGACACTTCCGAAAGCGTGACAGCCATCTCTGCTGCAGCTTGATTTACAGCTTTTTCCTCAGGCTCTATTGGCACAATCTGCTGTAATCTCGGCTCTCTGGCATTCGATACCACCGCCCTCACATTAGCAGGTGACTTCACATTCATCTCACAAAAAAGTCTATCTTCTTCGGCGACAGTGGCTTCGCATTCGCTCCACAAGTCTCAATCTCTCTCGGTGACAGTGGCTTCGCATTCACTCCACAAGTCTCAATCTCTCTCGGTGACAACGGTTTCGCATTTGCTCCATAGGTTTCAACCTCACGAACGGCTATCGTTTTCCCCTGTATCACGTTCATCGAATGCACCCCTCGCCATCGTCTCATTTTGCTTTTTATTTTAACAACTTGTCCGGTTTAAATCAATACTTTCCCGTTTCTTCCAATAATGCTGTGGAAAGAGATCGGCAATGACACATATTTCTCACAATTCCATTGGTGATTCGATCAGTTCCTCACATTTTTAGCCGGTTCCATGTTCACCCTGCGTCCCTTGATCTTACTGTGATTCATTGCTTCTAATACAGCGGCCGCATATTCCTGCGGAACCTCTACAAACGAAAAATTATCGTACATATCGATTGTTCCTACGAGAGCACCTTCCATTCCGCTCTCCCCGGCAACCGCACCCAAAATGTCACCAATGCGTACACGATCTTTTTTGCCGATATTCATAAACATACGCACCATACCCGGCTCTGCACCGGTATCTCCAAACTCTTCTTTTGGAAGCGTCTGTGTGCTTGTCTCTCCTAACTGCATTGCCAGCAAAGCTGCTGCCATTTCCGTTGCCGAATAATCACTGCCATCCAAATATTCCTCTAACAGATCCATCATTCTGCCCAAACCATCTGTAGCGATCAACTCTCCTGCCTGCTCCAACAGTTTCTCCACTTTAATGGCAGCCACATCATTCACCGAAGGGATCGGCTGTCTGCGGATCTTTGTCTTGCAATATCTCTGAATATCTTTTAGTTTGTATATTTCCTTGCCAACGACCAGCGTAAATGCTCTTCCTTCACGTCCGGCACGTCCCGTTCTTCCGATACGATGCACATAGTACTCATCGTCCTGTGGAACGTCATAATTAAAAACCGCTTCCACATCATCAACGTCAATACCACGCGCCGCCACGTCTGTGGCAACCAAAATATCGGTACGTCCATTGCGAAAGCCATTCATCACGCGGTCTCTCTGGCTCTGTTTCATATCTCCATGCAGTCCCTCTGCAAAATATCCTCTACCCTTTAAGTCTGCAACTAACTCATCCACTTTTCGCTTCGTATTGCAAAAACCAATGACAAACTCGGATCATACATGTCCAATAATCGGGATAGCACTTCATTCTTTTTGCGCGGATTAACTTCATAATAATACTGTTCGATTTTTGGGACAGTAAGTTCTTTCTGAATCACTTTCACAATCTCAGGTTCATGCAGATAACGCTTTGCAATTTCCAAGATTGGCTTTGGCATTGTTGCAGAAAAAAAGCATCGTTTGACGCTCCTCTGGCAGTTGTCCCAAAATAGTTTCTATATCCTCTCGAAATCCCATATTTAACATTTCATCCGCTTCATCCAAAACCACAATATCTACCGTTTGTGGTTTTAGTGTATGACGGCGCAAATGATCCATCACTCGTCCCGGTGTACCAATCACGATCTGTACACCACCTTTTAAGGAACGGATCTGTTTGCTGATCTCCTGTCCTCCGTATATCGGAAGCACTTTGATCCCATGCAAAAACTTTGCTAATTTGCGAATTTCATTGGCGGACTGAATTGCAAGTTCTCGCGTCGGGCACAAGACGATTGCCTGCAGACTTTTTGTCTTTCGGATTGATCCGCTGCAACATCGGTATTCCAAACGATGCTGTCTTACCCGTTCCGGTACGCGCTTGTCCGATCATGTCCTTTCCCTCTACCGCAATCGGTATCGACTGCGCCTGAATCGGACTTGGCTGCTCAAAACCCATTTCCGCAATTGCACGCATTATTCTTGTATCCAAACACATTTCTTCAAACGTCATTTATATCTCCATTTCTAATCTGCTTTATTTTGCAGCACAGATTCCCTGCAAAATCTTTCGCTGTATTAATGCAACTTTCCTATTATAGCAGATTCTCGGAGCATGAGCAACATTGGCACTGCAGAAAAAATCCGCGTCTGTAGGTTATATTCTCCCAAAGACGCGGATGTATTTTGTTGTTTGATATTTTATAAAACAATACCTTCTTGTTTTTAATCACAGAAAGGGTTGTTGTTACTGTTGTTCGTATCCAATGACTGTAACCGAACTGTCACATTTTAAATAGGCTAACTCCGTACAATTTGTTAAATCCAAATTGGTCAATAAATTGTCATTGCAGACAAAAACCTGTAATGCACCGCAATTAGATACATCCATCGTTTCTATTTTATTACTATAACAATATAAACTTTGTAATTTTAAACAATTTGAGATATTCAATGTAGTCAATAAATTCAACTGACAACTTAACTCCTCTAACTGATCACAATTTGAGACATCTATATTCCCTATTTTATTACTATAACAATATAAACTTTGTAATGTTAAACAATTTGAGACATTTAATGTAGTCAGCAAATTATCATCACAATAAAAAAACTCTAATTGGTCACAATTCGAGACATCTATATTTGCTATTTTATTACTATCACAACTTAAATCCTGTAATTTTGAACAATTTGAGACATCTAATGTAGTCAATAAATTCGACTGACAACCTAACTCCTCTAACTGATCACAATTTGAGACATCTATATTTGCTATTTTATTACTATCACAACGTAAATCCTGTAATTTTAAACAATTTGAGACATCTAATGTAGTCAATAAATTCGACTGACAACTTAACTCCTCTAACTGATCACAATTTGAGACATCTATATTTGCTATTTTATTACCATCACAATTTAAATCCTGTAATTGTGGACAATTTGACACATCCAATACAGATATCTGATTTACAAAACAGTTCAACACTTCCAATTCACCACATTGTGAAACATCTAAATTCAACAAAATACAATTACTACAATCCAACCCCTCCAGATTAACGCATCCCTCTATATCAAGCAGTTTCAGCCCAGCATTTCCTGATACATTCAGTGATACCAAATTTTCACAGCCAGATGCATCTAACAATTTCAAATTGCCATTGGAACAATCTAATGACCGCAATGCTGACAATCCACGAACATCCAATCCGCCTTCTAATCCACCCGCAACATCATTGAAACTGATACCAACCAGTCTTCCATTCTCCCATGTATAAGCCTTATCATCCAAATTTTTACTAACGGCTGCACCATTATTTCTCTGCAATTTAATAATGGTTTTTAGTTCCGTAACATCTTCTGCATTCTTGCCGCTAAGATTCTCGCTAGGTTGTATAGATGCGACAGGGCTACTCTTCGGTGTCTCTTGTGGTTCATTCGGTTCTGTATTATCAGGAGTCTCTGTCACCGCAGGTGTCTGTTTCGCACTATTATCTGGCTGTTTTGTTATCACAGGTTCTTCCGGACTTTCTGTGTTCTCTGGAGCATTACTTTCCTCTGGTGCCTGCGTAATGTTTGGACTACTGGTTTTGTCAGGTTCCTTCGTTACATCAGGTGTCTTTGTATCGCTCGGAGTACTGGTTTGATCCGGCTCTTTTGTCTCCTTAGGTGCCTGTGTGACATCTGGAACATCTGTTACATTTGGTTCACTCGTAACATCACTCGAAGGTACTTTTGTCTGCAAAGGCGCACTCGAATTTAATACACTCGGCTTCTCCACTGGTGCCGAAACTTTATTTGTTTTTGTCTTGTTACTGATATTTTTAACTGTGATCTTAATAACTGCTTTCTTCATACCTTTTGCAGAAACTGATACTTTTGTCTTTCCTCGTTTTTTAGCAATCAACTTTATTGATTTTCCAACAATTTTAGCAGTAACAATTAAGGAAATCTCACATCACAGAAATGTGGTGTGGGATTTTTTTTGCAATAAACTATTGACAAATCAGTCATAAAATGCGGCCGCTTTAGCTACTGAGAATTTTGAGAGGTAGCTAAAGCGGCTCTTGTAATTAGAAAACATCTATTTACAAGGAGGAAATCGCATGAATAGAAACTCACAGAAATTAAGAAACTTATTATTGAATCTCATTAATAAGCAGAAGCAGGATTTAACAGGACTTGTTTCTGACCCCGATGTGAATTTTACAAGAAATAGGAAAATTCCATATGAAAATATGATTTTGTCATTGCTAACGATGGAGGGGGCTACTTTAACGAACGAACTATTACGACAGTTTGGTTGCAGTACCACTACCGCAACATCATCAGCATTTGTTCAGCAGAGAAAGAAAATCCTACCAGCCGCACTGGAAAATCTTTTTCAAGAGTTCGCTTCCCAAACAGCCCGAAGCGATAATTATAGGGGATATAAACTTTTAGCTATTGATGGTTCAGATATTCAAATTGCAACTAATCCGAGGGACAAAGCGTCTTTTTTTCAAACAAAAGAAGGCGTAAAACCCTACAATCTCCTTCACCTTAATGCTTTATACAACCTTCTCTCTCACACATATGAAGATGCTATAGTTTATAAAGCTAAAGAAGCCGGAGAAAACAAAGCATTAATTGAAATGGTTGATAGATCTGATTTTACCACAAAGACCATTGTTACTGCGGACAGAGGGTATGAGTCGTATAACAACATGGCACATATACAAGAAAAAGGTTGGTTCTACCTTATACGAGTAAAGGATTTTGGCAAGTACAAAACAGGCATTTTGCACGGCTTAGACTTACCTGACACAGAGGAATTTGATGAGTATATAGATTTAAATTTAACTCGGAAACAGACAAATGAAATGAAGAATTTATTGCAGCAGAAGAATACATATCGATGGATATCACATAAATGTACGTTCGATTATCTGCCGTCAAAAAGTAAAAAATCAGATCCTGCAGTATTGTATCATCTACCATTTAGAATTGTACGTTTTCCAATATCAGATAATTCATATGAAGTTGTAGTAACCAATCTGGACGCAGTAGAATTTCCTTCAGATGAACTAAAGAAACTATACGGCATGAGGTGGGGAATTGAAACATCTTTTAGAGATTTAAAATATACTATAGGATTACTTCATTTTCATTCGAAAAAAGGTGGACTATATACTCCAAGAAATTTTCGCAGGGCTAATAATGTATAACTTTTCTGAATTGATTACCTCGCACGTAGTCATAGAAAAGGGTTCCAGAAAATATGAATATAAAATCAACTTTTCTGTTGCTGTACATATATGCCGTGATTTCCTGTTAAGTATAAATAACCCACCTGATGTTGAACTGCTCATTGCCAGATATGTACTACCCATTCGCCCCGGGCGCTCAAGGCCACGAGAAATGAAAGTCAAACAAGCAATAAGCTTCATGTATAGAATAGCATAAAATATCGAAAAATGTATCAATTTTTGACAAGGGTATTGCTCTTGTCTATTTGTCGTACATTTTTTGATTAATGTATGGAATTTAATCTGTGACAAGAAAATGAAAAGAGAAGTTAGTATCGAAAAAAGATACCAACTTCTCTCATAATTAGCCTTAACTATGGAACAAATTACAAAAGATTGCAGCAGATTTTGTCTGTGGCTGGCATTGATTTTTCTGTATTATTTTGTTGATCCTACCTGACTCCAACCTGTGACGCCCTCATGTACAGACGGAAACATTTCAGATGTCGAAGGAATCTCCGTCTTTGATCAACGCAAAGAATCCCTATTTTCAACGGTATCTTAACATTATTGAGTGACAATTTTTTTGTTATTTCTATCAGTTATTATCATATTTTCGCATTATACAAACACCGATTTCGACGATCTTTGTCAATACTTTATGCATCAATGTTATAACCCGGCAATGGGCCTTCGATGGATTTATGACTAGAATGCCTCCTTGCCAACTTCAACGTCATCGAACGAACCGTCTAAGACAATGCCATCCTTTTGATCGCACCACGAAATGCCTGTGTGCCAATCTTTTTGACAGTTCCACCACAAACAAATTTCTCTAATTTATGACACTTATAGAAAGCTTGTGCATCGATCGTGTCAATGTTTCCTTTGACTTCAAATTTCTTACAATGCCAGTTATGCATAAACACGCCGCTTCCAATGGTTGTAAGATTACCAAGTGCCGTTACTTTCTTTAATTTGGTATTTCTAAAAGCATTGCGTGTAATGACTTTCACATTTTTATCCAATGTCAGTGTAGATTTTTTATAATCTTTGCTCACACCATACACCGTCTTGCCATCTCCGCTGTAAATCACATTGTCACGGACTTTATAATTTTTATTTCCCGCAGAATTCGAATATCAAAGCAATCCGTTGACTTGTTATCCGGCAGCAAAAATCCATTTTCATCACAGTAGTTGACAGGATTGATCTGTCCCGCAAATCCGGTTCCAAGCGTAATCTTTTTTAAGCAAAGACATTTATAAAAAGTGCTGTAACCGGCATATTTTAAGGAATCCGGCAATTGAATCTCTTTTAGATTCGTACCGGCAAACGTACCTAACAGAGCAATTTCTTTCAAATACTTTGCAGATCCATCCGGCTCGCTCACGAGATCTTTTTCATCATTTATGACATCTTCGTCCCCTTCATCAGAGACTTCTCCTGCATCAGCCGGCGCACCAACATCATAATAAGATAGCTTTGCTTTGACTCCGTCAAAGTCACTTAATTTTTCACGTTCACAGCCTGCGCTAAATTAATGTCACTAAGCTTACTGTCACCATAAAACGCTCCGGCACCGATATCTGTAATTCCTGTTGGCAATACGACTTTCTTTAAGAATGGATTGCGCGAAAATGCGAGTGCTTCCACTTTGGTTACAGACTTCGGTATACGATATGACTGTTCTGTCTTTTCAACCGGATAATAGACAAGTGTTTTTTATCCTTGGTAAAAAGTACATTATTTTCTGTCATATAATATGGATTCTTACTGTCTACCGTTATCGTTAAATTTTCATTGAACGTATCTGACGTATCCGTGGCACCAAGTCCCCAAAATGCGCCACCTTCAATATATCGTACATTGCGTGGCAGATGAATCGTGCGGATATAAGCTGCATCTGTCGTTGGCGCAAATGTATTTGCATTAATTCTTTCTAGAGAGTCCGGTAAAGAAAGCTTAATTTCCTCAGCATCTTCGTCCTTGGAAACATTTCCAAATAAATTACTCACCGCTAATGCAGTAATTCCTTCTTCAATCTTAATCTCTTTTACCGAACAGGTTATTCTTTCCTTGACTTCATATGGTTCTGCAAGTCCCTCGATCTTTTGCTTGGAAGTGTCTGAATCCACAGCGCGATCCACAGCACCGGAACCACTAATTGTCAATACTTTCGTACCTGTATTGTACGACCATTCTGCATTGTCCCCACATTTGCCCGAAATCGTCCGTGGCTCGTCATCGACGGAAGCATAATACTGGAACGGTGTACTGGTCGGCGTTGCCTGTGCTTCCTTTGCCTGTTTCGTTGATGTCGTGTCAGTAGATTTTTGTGCGCAGCCGGAAAGCCCTACGATCATTGGTACCATACCTCATTATCTCACACAACCACATATTCCACTTATTATGTCAGTAAACATTATGTCTATTTTTCAAAAGCCGGTAAAAGTAAATTATCCTGCCATCAACAAACTAAGACATTATTGCAGCAAACGCAGAGTTTTTACGTGATTTCTTATTTTTGTTAAGTCTCTGATGAATACATGCCTGCCTAGAGGAATGTTTGAGATGTCCCGGTTTAGCAAGGTATCATCAATTTTTGGACGGGACGCTTTCGCTACGTTGCGCTACGTTACGTTACTTAATGTCTCTGAAATACGAGACATAAGTAACGACGAGCGCAAAGTCCCTTTCAAAAATGATGAATACCTTGCTTCCGGGACTTCGAGTTTCCGAAAGGCATGTAAATCAATCATCAGAGACAACAAAATCTAGAAATCACTGTGAAAACTAATTGCGGCAAAGCAATTGCTATAGTTTCTTGATGGCAGGATTCACTATATAGCGGCTGCAAAATATAATTAGACCACCGACATAATAAGCAATATGTGGTTCGGGCAGTAACTTCCGGTATGGGAAGTTTTAGTTACTGTATATACAATGTGTCATCCTTAACATCCAGCACGATCTCCTCGCCCATATGCACATCGCCACGAAGAATCTTTTTGGCTAACAGTGTCTCTACATTCTTCTGCAAGTACCGTTTCAACGGTGCACCGAAGATGGATCATATGCCTGCTCTGTAACAAACGCTTTGGCAGCATCTGTCAAAGATACATGCAATTCTTTTTTTCTGCTAAACGTTCATTCAGCTCTGCAAGCAAGATATCAATAATACCGGTAATATCCTGCGGACGAAGCGGCTTAAAGAGGATCGTTTCATCCAAACGATTCAAAAATTCCGGACGGAAAGAAGCGTGCAGTTGATCCAGTACCGCTTTACGTGCTTCTTCGCTGATCTCTCCATTTTCATCAATGCCTTCCAACAAATATGAGGAACCAATGTTAGAAGTTAATATCAATATTGTATTTTTGAAATCAACGGTACGACCCTGCGAATCGGTAATCCGACCATCGTCCAACACTTGCAATAATACATTAAACACATCCGGATGTGCTTTTTCAATCTCATCAAACAGTACTACAGAATACGGTTTACGGCGTACTGCTTCGGTGAGCTGTCCACCTTCTTCATATCCAACATATCCCGGAGGCGCTCCGATCAGACGAGCCACGGAATGTTTCTCCATATATTCACTCATGTCGATACGAACCATATTCGTCTCGTCGTCAAACAAATATGCCGCCAAGCTCTTAGCAAGTTCCGTTTTACCAACACCTGTCGGTCCTAAGAACAAGAAAGAACCAATTGGTTTCGTAGGATCTTTGATACCTGCCTTAGAACGTAAGATTGCTTCTGCAACCAAACGGACGCCCTCTTCCTGTCCAATGACACGTTTGTGCAATTCATCCTCCAAATGCAGTGTTTTTTCTCGTTCGCCTTCCGTAAGTTTGGCGATCGGAATTCCTGTCCATCGAGAAATAATTTTGGCAATCTCTTCCTCGGTAACACATTCCTGCACCAAAGTACGATCTTCTGCTTTTGCCTTTTCTTCTGCTGCCTCAAGCTGTCGCTCTAACTCCGGCAATTGTCCATACTGGATCTCTGCAGCACGGTTCAGATCATAGTTGCGCTTTGCCGTTTCAATCTCTGTACGAAGCGCATCTCTCTGCTCTTTCAACTTATTTACCGTATCGACAGATGCCTTTTCGCTATCCCACTTTGCTTTCTTGGCATTGAAATCATCACGAAGTTCTGCCATTTCTTTTGCAGTTCTTCCAAACGTTCCACAGACAAATGATCGGTCTCTTTCTTAAGTGCTGCCTCCTCAATTTCCATCTGCATAATACGTCTGCGCTCTTCATCAAGTTCTGCCGGCATACTATTTAACTCTGTCTTGATCATGGCACAGGCCTCATCAATCAAGTCGATCGCCTTATCAGGCAGGAAACGATCCGAAATATATCGGTTGGACAACGTTGCGGCTGCCACCAGCGAAGAATCCGTAATCTTGACACCATGGAATACTTCATAGCGTTCTTTCAGACCACGAAGTATTGAAATTGTATCTTCTACGGTTGGCTCATCGACCATAACCGGCTGGAAACGACGTTCCAATGCGGGGTCTTTTTCAATATACTGGCGATATTCATCAAGTGTTGTCGCACCGATACAATGAAGTTCACCTCTTGCAAGCATAGGTTTGAGCATATTGCCTGCATCCATAGCGCCATCGGTCTTGCCGGCACCGACAATCGTATGCAGCTCATCAATAAACAGAATGATCTGTCCTTCACTCTTCTTCACTTCTTCAAGAACCGCTTTCAAACGCTCCTCAAATTCGCCACGGTATTTCGCACCCGCTACCAAGGCACCCATATCCAACGCAAAGATCTTCTTGTCTTTGAGTCCTTCCGGCACATCTCCGCGAACAATACGCTGTGCCAAGCCCTCAACAGCGGCAGTCTTACCAACACCGGGTTCACCGATCAGCACCGGATTATTTTTCGTCTTACGTGAAAGAATACGCACAACATTACGAATTTCCGCATCTCGTCCGATCACCGGGTCCAGCTTGCCATCTTTGGAACGTTCTACCAGATCTGTACCATATTTTTCCAACGTATCATACGTTGCTTCCGGATTGTCACTGGTAACCCTCTGATTACCACGCACCTCAGAAAGCACCTGCAAAATCGCTCTCGATCGATCTGACACTGCTTAAACAACTGCTTGATCTCTTTGCTCGGATGCGCTAATACACTCAAAAACAGATGCTCTACAGAAACATATTCATCTCCCATCTGTTTTGCTTCATCTTCCGCATAAATCAATGCTTCATTTAAATATTTGTCAATCCGAAGATCGCCGCCGACAACCTTTGGACGTTTTTGTAAAAGTCCTTCTATCTGCGCCTGAAATGCTTCCGGTGCAATTCCCATTTTCTCGATCAGTTTGCGGATCAAGCTATCATCTACTGTCATCATAGCGGATAGCATATGCTCCTGACCGATTTCCTGGTGACCATGATCCATGGCGATTTTCTCACAGCCTTGTACTACTTCCTGTGATTTTTGTGTAAATTTACTGATATTCATACAATCACCAATCCTTTCTGTCTCAAACAAATCCATATGCCTACATAGCCTGCTAATACTGAACTATGTAGTACACTATCTGACTATTTTGGTCCCTCTGATGATTGTTATATCACTTTTATTAGCACTCGTCAAGGGTGAGTGCTAATTTTTTATCATTTTCTTTTTGACATGTCCTGCAAGCATACAAAATACATAGATCACAACCGCTATCAGCACGATCTTACCAATTGGCCATACATAAAGTACACCACCGGATCTTGATGCCAGACCACCATCCTGTGCCATGATCTGCGTGATGGCATAATGACTTACCATGTAACCACAGGCGATACCCGCCAAAATGCCTGCCAGACAACTGATCCCATTTTCCAAAAAATATCATACGCTGCAACTGTCCTCTGGTCATCCCTGCCACACGGAACAGATAGATTTCCTGCCTGCGTGTCGATAAGTTTGCCATCGTAACATTATAGATCTGCATTAAGCAGATCAACAGCAAAAATCCTCCCACTGCCAAGCCGCATGTCCGCACGAGATCAAGTGTATTTTGTATCTCTCCATATATATCGGAATAAGTAATGTCATCATATCCGGTTTCATACAGTGTCGCCCAATGATAATTTGCATCTGTATATTTTTGATTGCATTTTTGACATATGCATTGATCTCATCCGTCGGAAAGCGCAGATGTCTGTTTACACCTACACCGAGGCTAAGCCTTCCATAGCTTCTCCCATCTAATTCCGTCATATTCTCATAAGAGGCACTCGGAATAAAGTATTGAAACAATGATTGGTCTGCCATCATAATGCCGACATGACTTGGTACGTAGCTTGTCATCCAAGATGAGTTATATGTATCTTCCTTTATGATTGCCTGTATCTTAAAATGCTCTACGCTGCCCGCATCGATTTTGCATTGTTCCATAAGACTTCGCAGAGAAAAATAACTGTAATACGTTTGAGACCATAACTGCGTCTTCTGATACTTCGAAATGTCGTATCCCTTTTTTCGGACAAGAGCAGTAACCTTATCCCAGTATTTTTTTATGATCTTAGGATCTACTTTTTCATCCGGTTCTTGCTGCTTTTTGTCCATCGCCTGCTTGACTGCTCTGATATCTTTGGTCACCTGTGCGTCTGCTTCTCTACTGATCACCTCTATGCTGTCGCCAACCTTATAGTCTGTCAATCGTTTGTCTGTTGCCGTCGCATCACCATTACTCGTATTTATATTGTATTCGTAATCACACAATACTACTCCATGCTCGCGAACCAGCTTATCGTAAGCAATACTTCCCGCAACTAATTGTCTTTTCAAATGATCCAAATGCTTTTTATCATATCCGGCTACCGACAAAAAGGTTCTGCTCGTATCCAAATCTTTGTAGTGTGCCATAACATTGAGATTACTCAACGCAAAATCACTCTGTAAATATACCCCTGCATTTTTCACACTTTTTAACTTCCGTAACTCTTCGCTCCGATCTTTCAGCTCCGATAATGTGCTCGTTCCTTCCGAAACCAGTGCTTCCGAATATTCCTGATGCGACCCCTGCAAGCTGTTTTCAAACGTCGCATAGGTACTGTCAATACTTGTAAATACAATAGCAAACAGCATCATACTCACAGTCACTCCAACAAAAGATAAAACTGCCCTCCCGGGCTTCTAGACATACTGCGCATGGCATATTCCCATTCTGCACCAAAAATACGTCCCATAAAGCGACTGCACCAATGGTTTTTGTGCTTCACTTGGCGTGTTTTTGATGTATTTGTTATGCCATAGCTGCCCCCTTGCAATACACGAGTCACCGACTGTTTGGAGGCCTGTCTTGCCGGCTCCAGCAATGCTAACATTGTCACTCCGATACATAATAAACCACTGAGAAGTACAGCGCTCAGCCGAAAATGGATCACTAATGGGACATTAAGATCCATCTGCGCGTTGAGCATTCCCTCTCCCAGTTTCAAAATACCGAAGCCAACACCTGTCCCAAAAACGGTACTGATGAGTGTCAACAAAATCCCCTCAACACTGAGCATACAATATAGCTGTCCACTGCTCATCCCGGCGCAGCGAAAGGCTCCATACTCCTTCATTCGTTCAAAAACAGGAAGCATCATGGTATTGCGGATCACAAGCATGGCAAATAGCGCAAATACAGCTCCCACCATCGCAAAAATTGCTTTTTCGGCTGCCACCGTCAGAGAATCATCAGCGCTGCCCTGACCTAAATGCACTTGTATATCAGGATCGACCTGTACCTGATAGCCCAACTTTTTTCAATGATTTTCGCTGACTGATTGAGATTCGAATTATCTTTTACTTTCACATACAGCTCATATTGTTCGTCCGCCGGTACGCTGTTGTCCGAAGACACATTTTCCTCTGTATCATTTGCTGCATCGCTGTCATCGGCGGCTACATCTTCCTCTGTATCATTTGCTGCATCGCCGCTTTCATCGACAGCATCTTCCTCTGACACTGCCTCGGTGCTCGGCAATTTATATAAATACGTCCGCTCTACTTCAGGAAGTGCCGCAGCCTTTTTCTCCATTTCCTGAAACTTTTGCAGCGTCCACATATCCTTGTCCGTAATCGAATCCTGTCCCACTGCAAATTCATTAATAGTAAGTTCGCAGCCTTTTCGCTCTTTCATCGCCGCATAATATGGATAATCCAGCAGCTCCATCCCCAAAGTAATGCTGCAAAAACATAAGACCACCGCGATCATGATCGCGATCAACGAATACAATGTCTGAAGCGGATGTTTCAAGCGATAGCGGATCGCCAACATTGCATAATATCTGAACTTATTCATCGCTCTCACCCTGTCCTTTCACATCGGAGGACAAGGCATGTTTGACTTTGACGTCCGATAAGATCACGCCATCCGACAAGGTGATGACACGATCCGCCATTGCCGCAATCGTCGGATCATGTGTTACAACAAGCAGTGTTAAGGAAAATTCACGGATCGCCTGTTTCAATAAACTCATCACTTCCAAACCATTCTGATGATCCAAATTGCCGGTCGGTTCATCCGCAAACAAAAGGCTGGGATGTGCAGCAAGCGCACGCCCGATCGCCACGCGCTGTTTTTGTCCACCGGACAGTTCCTGCGGCAAATGTTTCTCACGACCTTCTAATCCAAGAACATGTATTAATCGCTGCAAATACTCCTCATCCATACGTCTGCCATCCAACCGTACCGGCATTTGTATATTTTCCGCTACATTGAGGATTGGCACAAGGTTATATTCCTGAAATACAAAGCCAATCTGTCTACGTCGAAATACCGCTTTCTGTTTCTCTTTTAGCTTTAAGATATCTTCTCCCTCAAAAACACCTCTCCCTCCTGCGGCTCGTCCATCGTACCAAGCAAATGCAGCAAAGTAGATTTGCCAGAGCCACTGGCTCCGGTCACCGCGATAAACTCTCCCTTTATCCACGGCAAAACTCACGTGGTCCAATGCTACCAATGCATTCTCTTTTTTCCATAGATCCTGGTTAGATTTTTTTACTTCCAAAAATGCCATTTTTCCGCTCCCTTTCTCCCTTTCCGCTCCCAGACAACTCCTTTCGCAGTCCCCAATGCAGTTTCATTATAGCAATCTGACCTCATTTCCGTGAATTTCCATCTTACAATTTTGTAAGATTCGCAGGATAAGCAACCCAAACTTCCCATACCTCAAATCCCCCACAACCACATATTGCTTATTATGTCAATGACTATATAGCATTTTGCAGCCACCAAAAATGACTTCTGCGATCAGTGAAGCAAAAATACAATTTCAAAGCTTGTATAACTTGGCTTGTTCGTACTGCTCTCTACCACGAGGGAGCCTCCCTGTTTCTCGATGATCTCTTTGGCAAGTGCCAGTCCGATGCCGACTCCTTCTGTCGATGCATCAGACGGATGTACACGGTAAAAGCGATTAAAAATCTTTGGTAATTCTTCTGCAGCGATCCCTGCACCATGATCCGTAATCTTTACGATAACTGCCATCTCCGAAGCAGACCAGGTTACTTCAATTTTTCCGTGTGATTCACTATACTCTCCGGCATTTTTCAAAAGATTATCAAGCGCTTCTAACGTCCATTCACGGTCACAACAAATAGACACCTCCGGATCTCCGGACAACACAACATTTAAATCTTTATCTATATAATTTGCGCAGACAGACTGCACACATTCCTGCAACAGAATGTTCAGATTCACCGGTTGTTTTTGCAGCGTTAACATACCGGATTCGAGTCTTGTCAATTTAAGCAATCCAATGACCAGACGGTGTATCCGGATCGATTGCTTTTGTGCTTGATGCACCATATCAATAACAGCCGTGTCATCAGACTGTTGTGTAAACTTTTGCTCAAAAATATCCAAAAAACCTGCAACGATGCAAGCGGTGTTTTGATCTGATGTGATATATCTGTCATCATTTTTTTGAGATATTGCTGTTCCTTTCGGCTCGATATTTCTCTCTGTCCCAAAATGCGTACACTCTCTAGTATGTGATGCTCTAATCGTCCGACCGCACCTTCCTGTTTACTAGATGATAATTTTTCATTCCAAACTTCTATAGACGTCTTTGCGCGATCCGGTTTAACACTATCTTCTAATATTTCCGCAAACACATCGCTTGCCTTATCAATTTTATGGCATATGTTTCCCACATACCAAATACTGTACCCCCAAAGTACAAGTATACAGACAAATGCCATGATATATTTCATATGCGTCATTGCCATATCCCAACCAAGCATTGGCAATACCAAATATATCCCATAACACAAAAGCGCAGTCAGCAGACATAATACGAGTGATATACAAACATATTGTTTTACTATTTTTTCCTGCATAAACTTATTCCTCTCCCATTCTATAGCCCACACCACGAATCGTCGCAATACATGATTTTTCCTGATCCAGATCAATTTTCTGACGCAGCCTGCGCATATAAACGGACAACGTGTTGTCATCTACAAAGGCCTCGTCCACAGACCATAACTGCTCCATCAATTGTTCACGGGTCAATATTTGGCCTCGATGATTGTAAAGTGTCTGAAACAGACGATATTCACTAGGCGTTAATGTGATCGGAACACCTTCCCGGTATACCTGCATATTTTTTCATCTAAATAAAAAAGATTGATTTCTTTTTGCTGTCCATATTTTCGGATAGCTTGTGCATCTTCTTGCTGTCTACACTGTCGGACAAATAATATGTTATCTTGTCATCCGCAGTTTCGGTCAGATTCGATATGTTTTTCTGATATTTTCTGGTATTTGCATATATCCGCGCGATCAATTCCTTCGTGCGAAATGGTTTGGTAATATAGTCATCTGCATACTGTAAGCCATGCACAACATTCCCCTCATCCTCTAATGCCGTCAAAAGATGACCGGAATATCCGGCTGTTCTCCTTTTAACCATTCACACAACGAAAACCCGTCTCCATCCGGAAGCATGACATCCAACAGAACAAGATTGATCTTTTGATCTGTCCCATATACTTTCCTCGTCTGTGCACAATCTGTCGTATGTATAACCTGCATCCCCTCGCTCTCTAAAGCATATGTTGTTCCCATTGCCAATGCAGTATCATCCTCTACCAATAGAATTATCACAATATGTCCCCTTTCCGCATTGATCTCTCAATCATTGCTAAAACATATCATAACATATTGTCCTATTTTGTTTCAATGAATGTTGTTCTCTACAAGCACTCCCTTTCCCCATAACATGCAAAAACCGACATATATGTAGGAATTATTCAGAAATGCATTATACATTTTCATTATCCTACTACATATGTCGGTTTCTTAATCTAAAAGGTTATTTTGAAAGCATAATCTACGAAGTCTCCGCAATTACATACGAAAACTTTCTCTTGTTACCGATAACTTCTAAGCAAAAAGTTTACCAATCCGTTTTGCCATACTTTTTCTTCATGTGTACCGTTCGGATACATATACCAAATACGATCCACCTTGTTCTCTTCCAATGTTTTATGATAGTTATAAGGATTATCTCCTATTGTTGTGTCTGCTGTCCCGCTACAAAGGAGTACGGTTTCCGGTACATTTTCCAACCATTCGTATTTAAT
>VOFB01004619.1_pt1 | contig 26106 bp, 26 predicted proteins | sample 5384141 | NCBI WGS metagenome assembly VOFB01 (sample SAMN12384721, study PRJNA508395) | human gut metagenome | isolation source: healthy gut A | host: Homo sapiens | reverse complement strand
AAAGTATTCCCTAACAAACATGTCGAACATTGGATGAACGGCTTTAAGACCGTTGAGTATGATTGGGCTTCGGATGCATTCCTGGAAGTCGTGAAGGGAAGCAAATTCGCGAAGAAGGAATATGCCGAATTTGGACCTTTCGGTACTGCTGAAAAAGGTCATATCCTTTTGCAGGATCACTGGGACGAAGTCTCTTTCCGGAATATCAAGATTAGAGAACTTAAATAGTTAACTAAAAAATAGGAACCATGACAACACGTAGAGATTTCCTTAAACACAGTGCCTTAGGTGCAGCAGGTCTGACTATTGGCGGACTGGGATTCAGTACAGAGAGTTTTGCTAACATAATGGGCGCAAACGAGAAGATTCGTGTGGGTATCGTCGGCTTTTCAGACCGTGCCCGCCATTCTTTGATTCCTGCTTTTATGGCCTGTGCCGATGAGTTAGGCTTTGAAATCGTCGCTATTTCCGACATTTGGAAACGGCGTAGAGAAGAAGGTGTTGCTTTCTTCCAGGAGAAATATGGAAAGAAAGTGAAAGCATTCCGTAACAACGAAGAACTGTATGACGCAAAAATGTGTGATGTCGTGATCGTTGCCACTTCCGACTTCCAGCACGCCTTGCACTGCATCGAAGCGGTTCAAGCCGGATGTGATGCCTATGTAGAGAAACCTTTTGCTGAAACGATGGAAGATGCTCGTGCCGCCCGCAAAGCTGTGTTGGAAAGTGGAAAGATCGTGCAGATTGGTTCCCAACGTCGCTCGGCCCCAAACTATCATGCTGCCAACGACTTTATCCGTTCCGGTAAGTTTGGCAAGATCACGATGGTGGAAATGTGCTGGAACGTTAACCAGCCCGGACGTTGGCGCCGTCCGGCTTTGGTTGCACAATGTTTTGAGAAGGATACTGACTGGAAACGTTTCCTGCTGAATCGTCCGTACGAAGAATGGGACCCGCGTAAATATTTGGAATACCGCCTGTTCTGGCCGTATTCTTCCGGTATTCCCGGCCAGTGGATGTCACATCAGATCGATACGGTACATTGGTTTACGGGTTGCAACCACCCGAATAGTGTTGCTGCCAATGGCGGAATATATCAATGGAATGACGGACGCCGCAGTTATGACACGATGACGGCGGTGTTCGATTATGGGAAAGCCGGAGAAAATTTCCAGGTCGTATATTCTTCCCGTATGCATAACTCGGCAGGCGGAACAAAAGAATTGTACTTCTCCAATGGCGGTACGTTGAATCTGGACACGAATAAAGTGACATCGGAAGGTGGATTGACCAAGCGTTTCGCAGATGAAATGGGAATGCAACCGAACCTGTTGGAAGAATTCAAATTGCCTTCTATCAAGGTGGAAACGGGTTCCAATACAGGAGCCGATCCAATGACAAACCTGCATATGCGTAATTGGATGGAATGCGTGAAAAGCCGCAAGCAACCGAATGCTCCGGTAGATGCCGGCTATAATCATTCTATTGCCAACATCATGTGTACGGCTTCTCTTCGGACAGGAGAAAAAGCTACATTCGATGAAGCAAGACAGGGAAGTGCTTGCCGGTGGCAAAGTCTTTAAATATTGATTATTCGTTTCGTAAGAAGCTGCATAGTACGATTCTTTGACGTACGTCGGCAATAACATTCTTTGTGGAGGTAAGTAGACTGAATGTGTACTTATCTCCATAATTTTTTTGTACAGTTTCCAAGTCTTTCACGGTACAGAAAAAGAAGCCGCTTACCGGCTGTTCCTGCCCGAAATTATGGAACTTGTTGCCCAAATAGAAATTCAGCCCGTAAAGATTAGCATATGTCTTCAGATCATTCATTACATACATATTCATGTCGTCCAACGGATATTCTTTCTGAACCTGCTTGGCAAACGGACGGGCGGAGCTTCCTTGGCGTATACCGCGCATGACAACCCCATCGATCAATAAGTTAATGGCAAAGGCCAATGCAATCGTCGCATACAGGATCTTGATGTTGATCTTCTTGAACATCTGATAATAGACAGTCGCCAGAATAGCCAAAAGGACTATCAGGATACAAATTGTCAGCCCGCAGGGATACGCGAACATATTCGACACCAACTCGACCGTTTCCAGTGTCGATTGACGGCTTGTGTACTGGCTTGCGATCTTGACAGGATCGATTGCTCCGGCCATTGTCAGGGCGACGGCAATCACGACGACGGCAGTAATGGAGGCCATGAAAGCGGCAAATACTCGGGTTACCTTCGTCCGGTATTCCGTAATGTATAATGTATATTGAGCCAAGAAAATAGCAATAAACGGATATGCCGGCATCAAGTATACGCTTCGTTTGCTGGAAGGTATCGAATAGAAGAAAATTATACAAACCAATGCAACTAAGCTGAACAGTTTCTCTTTTTTCCATCGATCGAATATTATTCCAAGTGCTAGCCAGTATCTCTTTCACCGACTTTTCTGGTTTGTGCAGTTTTAATCCGAATAAAGAGAAAAAGAAGAAGATCGTCCAGGGAACAAATCCCGCAGCCAGTGTCATGAAATTATACCAGACCCGTTTTCATGCCCTAAATTGTAATGGATATCAGGCGTGCTGAGGTGGAAGAAACGACCGAAATTCTCTGCTAACATTACATTCAGGAACGTATCGCCTCCCTGTTTCCAGGCAGCGACATACCACAATAGAGGCAGGAATATCGAAGAAATACCAGCATAAAGAAGTGCTTTGAATATCACTAAATAAGAGTATTTACGAAGCATCAGCAAATAGACACCGAAAACAAATAGCGGCAGAATAATACCTACAGGTCCTTTTGTCAGTACGGCACATCCCAATAAGGCCGGAATAGCGATCGGCACCCCTTTTAACTCCAGTTTGTCTTCCCACCTGTATAGCTGATAAAGCCCGATCACTATAAAGGTTGTCAGCAGCATGTCCACACGCGTGGTCATAGCAGCCCGGTGTATCTCGATACAGGTGATGAGCAATAGCGTGGCGATGAATGCCTGCTGGAACCGCAACCGCTTGCCAAAGAAAACCAGTGTGAAACCGATCAGTATAATAAAAGCCAACGCAGACGGCAGGCGGGAGGTGAACTCTGAAACATATCCCTGCGGCAGGGAAGCGGCTGCCATCAGCCAATGCGCCAACGGTGGTTTGTAGGCAAATTCGTTCGCATAGACCTGTGGCAAAACCCAGTTGCCGGTTTCGAGCATGGAAACGGCAACCGCCGCTTCGCGAGGTTCTCCCTTAGTCGAAAAATCTCCCAGCCCGATCCAGGGAAGGACTGAGATTATGCAATGACAATAACCATCGTTATCGGCTTTTGCAGATAAAGATATTGAAGAGTAGGTGTGCGCATAGTTTAAATCGGTAAGGAGCTTCCGCCCCGTTGCATATATTTTTCTAAGTTACAAAAGAACGACTTTTTACGGACTTTTTGTTCATTTCGGGAAACTTTTTTATGTCCCTAAACATTCTTTGATGGAAGTCCGGATGACAATCGCATCTTCTTTATTCTCTTTCAGAATGGAAAGGACGAGGTTTAAATAACTCTCCTTATTGCTGATACCACAATATTTGCAGAGTTGGGACTGAGGCAACATCCCTTTCTGATTGTAAACGCGAAGGATGTTTTTGTAATCTCCGGTTTCGGCAAACCGAATGAATTTCTCCTTGATTCCCGCATATATTTCGTCTACATGTACGGTGTTGTGGATGCTTTCCACATGTTCGGTCAGTTCATCCACCGTACTCATCTTCCGGTTCAGAGCCGTTTCCAGCTTTTTCTGTACGCGATGGCGGGCATGAAGCAAAACCTGGCTTTCGAGATCTTTTAGGAAAAGCTTGATGACGTTTTCTTTGACCTGGCTGAAGACCTGTTCCGGATCTTTCATCAGACGGGCGGCAACGGTCTTGATAACAGGCTCCAGCATCAGCAGGTTTTCCACTTCGGCAACGTTAGGAACATAGATATGCTGTTCGCGCAGGTAAGCTATTTCTCCTTCCGTGCGACGGTCACGGTCAACGATCCCTTTGGAATCCAGCGTATGGAAATCTTTCAACTGGGCGAATGCCTTTGTTGTTTCGATTACTTTCTGGCAACCTCCCATCGGTTTTACCTTGTAGTCGGGAAAGATAAGCGGGTAGAGGCGGCTGTCTATGCTGTTGGAGTCGGTCCCTTCGATGAATAAGATTGGTTTGCGGCTGCCTAAGATCTCCATATAGACCTCTTCCGGGAAGCTGTCATTGTTTTCGATCAGTTCGTAGTCCCATATCCGGGCGTCTCCATTGTAAGAACGTATCCAGAGGCGCTTGCTGTTGTCGCGGGAGGCGGCGAAGTCGATGTCGTGCGTCAGATACACGTATGTGCAGTCCGGGCGCATGGCTTCTACCTCGTCCCACAAAGGATTTTTGATGGAGTCGTGGAGCAGGACTTCCGGCTCTTCAATGATTAATAATGCATTTTCAGGAGCACAGAGTACGGCTCCTATCAGATAGAATACCAGCTTTTCGCCGTCGCTCATCCGGCCGGCCGTATAAGAGTCTCCGTCGATGCTGGTGGAGGCCAGTTCAATAAAACCCGATTTGCGTACCAGGCGGTTATGCGGGAACATCTTCTCCCAAATCGTCTGGATACGATCTATCTTGGTGACCGGCGGTAATAGATCGGGTGTCAGCTTGCTTTCTTCCTTATACTGGACGGCAGCTTCAAATTCTTCTGTTTGCAGGTGCAGGATCAACTTTTCATATTCTGACATACGTGGTATGAAAAGTCGCTCCGCAATCATGGACTGAAGTCGTGTTAGCTCGTTGCCATTGACAGGAGCCTTGTTCTCTTCGCTGCTAAGGAAGAGGGAATGCATTCGGATATCCATACGCTTTGTCCGGCGTAGCGTTGGTGTAAGTTTCTGCCGAAGGGCATCATCGCTTCGATGGTGTAGGTGTTGAGGGCACCTGCAAAACGCTCGTTGGCAGACTTCACGCCCTTTACCACGGGCACCGCCATGTATTTTTCGGCAAACTCGGCATATACATTCAGCATCTTTACCGCTTCTTCTTCGGCTTCCTCGCGAGTGGCATGTGCCGTGTGTCCTTCCTGCCAGAGGAATTCGGCGGTACGGAGGAACAGACGGGTACGCATTTCCCAACGGAACACGTTTGCCCACTGGTTGCACAAGATAGGCAGGTCGCGGTATGAATTGATCCAGTTCTTGTAGGTGTTCCAGATGATGGTTTCGGAAGTGGGGCGGATAATCAGCTCTTCTTCCAGTTTTGCAGCAGGGTCCACCACCACACCGCCGCCATTCGGATCGTTCTTCAAACGATAGTGCGTCACGACGGCACACTCTTTGGCAAAGCCTTCCACATGTTCCGCTTCACGGCTGAGGAATGATTTCGGAATAAGCAAGGGGAAATAAGCGTTGACGTGGCCGGTTTCCTTAAACATATCGTCCAACTGACGTTGCTGTCTAATTTCAGCTTTTTTTGAATCGTCTACTTCGTAGAAACACGTGATGGAGCTGCATTAGCTGATTGTACTGCTGTCCAACGACCCGAATGCCATAGCTGCATTTGAACCTGTGGGAATTGCTGTGAAATAAACTTTCCCTTTACAAATAAGACCTGGTGCAAACCAGGCTCCGATTGGACGCTTTTTGAATTTTAATCCGATGCAATTGGTGTACAGCGTGTCATCAATCTCGATGGCGAAGGTCTTTTTCTTGATCTCCTTATCGAGCTCTTTTTGTCCCCATTGTATATTTTGAAGTCTCCTCCTCCGGACATGAACAGTTGGTTTTTGTTTCGTTTTTCCTTAATAACGTTCAATGTACTACTGCTTGTTTCGTTTAGCAGGTCGGAAAAGTTGTATACAATTTGCCGGTTTCTTGGCTCAGTGCTCCTTCTACAGAAAGGAAGAGGCATAACACGAAAAATAATGTTTTCATAAAAATAGGTAATTTGTTCCGTTTATCTGATTAAGACATTTTCCGGATGTTTATTCTTTTCTTAGAACGTACAGATAAGCATAAAATTGTATGGAACAAAAAAGGCCACTCCGTGAGAAGTAGCCTTTATTTATGGATAAGGATTATTCTTATTTGTAAGCTTCGCCCTTAACGGCAGCGATGCCCGGAAGAACTTTGCCTTCGATGGCTTCCAGCAGAGCGCCACCACCTGTAGAAACGTAAGAAACGCCGCTTGCCAGGCCGAACTTGTTGACACAAGCTACAGAGTCGCCGCCACCAACTAATGAGAATGCACCGTTCTTGGTTGCTTTCAACGATAGCTTCGCCAACTGCGCGGGAACCGTCTGTAAAGTTTTCGAATTCGAATACGCCGGTAGGACCGTTCCACAGGATCGTCTTGGGTTCTTGATAACCTCGGCATAAAGAGCGATTGTCTTCGGACCGATATCAAGGCCTTCCCATCCGTCGGGAATTTCGTTTACGTCAGCATAAGCAGTCTTGGCATCGTTGCTGAAATCGTCAGCGATCTTAGCGTCAACAGCCAATACCAAGTTTACACCTTTTCTTTTGCTTTCTTCATAAGATCGAGCGCCAGGTCCAGCTTATCATCTTCGCAGATTGATTTACCGATCTTGCCACCCATAGCCTTCGTGAAAGTGTAAGTCATACCGCCGGTGATGATCAGGTTGTCTACCTTGTTTAACAGGTTCTCGATGATTTCGATCTTGGAAGAAACTTTGGAACCACCCATGATTGCAGTAAACGGACGAGTGATGTCGTTCAATACCTTTTCAACAGCTTTTACTTCTTTTTCCATCAGGTAGCCGAACATCTTGTGGTCAGTGTCGAAGTAATCGGCGATCAATGCCGTAGAAGCGTGAGCGCGATGAGCTGTACCGAATGCGTCATTTACATAGCAGTCGGCATAAGATGCCAATCTCTTTGTAAATTCTTTCTGGCTTTCCCTAACGGCTTTCTTGGCTGCTTTCTTTTCTTCGTCTGTAGCATCTTCAGCCAAACCTCTCGGCTTGCCTTCTTCTTCTGCATAGAAACGAAGGTTTTCAAGCAACAATGCTTCGCCTGGTTGCAGGGCGGCAGCCTTGGCGCCGGCTTCTTCGCCGATACAATCGTTAGCAAACTGAACATCAACACCCAACAGTTCGGAAACGTGTTTCAGGATGTGTTTCAGTGAATATTTGTCAGTAACGCCTTTCGGACGTCCTAGGTGAGAACCGATAATTACACTGCCGCCGTCTGCCAAAATCTTTTTCAAAGTAGGAAGGGCGGCACGGATACGAGTGTCGTCTGTGATGTTGAAGTTTTCGTCCAGAGGAACGTTGAAGTCAACTCTTACAAATGCCTTTTTGCCGGCAAAATTGAAATTGTCAATTGATTGCATAACTCTTATATTTAAGTTCTATATTAAAATATCACGCTTAGCGGACGCAAACTTACATAAAAATATTTTATTTCGTTGTTTCATATTCTATAATTATTGGCTTGAATGTAAAACTTCCTTACGCTTCGGTCAAAACATATGGGGAAGTGGGGAGCAGGGGGTGTAATTTTTTTTAATACTTTTAATAGACAGTAATAAAGAAGACTTCTATATTTGTCGCCAGCTATTGATAAACAATTTTGTACTAAAATTTTTTATAGTAATGCGAACGAATCATCTTAATCTATTACTTGTACTCGTACTTGTATTATTTCCGATGAGTACACGCGCATATGGCGCTGATGAATGTGTGATGTTGTATACTCCCTACACTAAGATTGCGGTTCCGCCGGGAGAGTCTATCAATTACAGTGTTGACGTCATTAATAATTGTGACGAAGTGAAGAATGCCTCTATTTCCGTCTTAGCAATGCCGCGAGGTTGGAAGTATGAGATGAAAGCCGGAGGTTGGACAGTCGATCAGATATCCGTTCTGCCGGGTGAAAAAGAAGAATTTCTTTTCAAGGTGGATGTCCCGTTTAAAGTAAATAAAGGAACGTACCATTTACGCTGACTGCCCCTGGCGTGGCGGAATTGCCGTTGACTGTGACTGTATCCGAACAGGGAACTTATCAAACTGAATTTGTGACAAAGCAACCCAATATGCAAGGCAATTCGAAATCAACCTTCAATTTTAACACGACGTTGAAAAATCAGACAGCAGACCAGCAGCTATATGCATTGATGGCAGACGTTCCGAGAGGATGGAATGTCACTTTCCGGGTTGCGGGCAAGCAAGCCACTTCTGCACAAGTGGAAGCCAATGCGACGGAAAATATCAGTATCGATATTAATCCGGCGGCTAATGTGCAGGCGGGCACTTATAAGATTCCGGTCCGTGCGACAACTAGTTCGACCTCTGCCGATATCGAGTTGGAGGTGGTTGTCACTGGTTCCTATGATATCGAGCTGACGACTCCGAGGGGATTGTTGAGCGCGGAGATTACGGCAGGAGATATGAAACGTATTGATCTGCTCGTACGCAACAATGGGTCTGCCGAACTGAAAGATGTCCAGTTGACAGCCTCTAAGCCGGTTGACTGGGAAGTTACCTTTGAACCTTCTAAAATAGAGAAACTGACGGCCGGTGGCACGACGAATGTTACTGCGACGATAAAAGCATCCGGAAAGGCCCTTCCGGGCGATTATGTGACGAAGATGACGAGCCAAGACGCCTGAAGTCAATACGACTGCGGAGTTCCGCATATCCGTTCATACTCCCATGGTTTACGGTTGGTTGGGGATTTTGATTATTATGCTCGTGTTGGGCGGTGTGTATTATCTGTTCCGTAAATATGGAAGGAGGTAAGTCATGTGCCAGTATGTGATCGAACTTACCGGTTTGACGAAAAAAGTATGGAGACTTTACTGCCGTGAACGACTTGAACTTGCAGATTCGCAAAGGTGAGATATTCGGGTTGCTGGGGCCGAACGGGGCAGGAAATCGACGACCATACTGATGATGCTGGGCCTGACCGAACCGACAACTGGTTCCGTAAAGGTATGTGATATCGACTCCACCACTCATCCGATAGAAGTGAAGCGCAAAGTAGGATATCTGCCGGAGGATGTGGGTTTCTATGAGGATATGACAGGAATCGAGAACCTTGTTTATACAGCCGCCCTTAATGGTATCCGGAGGAAAGAAGCGCGTGCGAAAGCAGAGCGGTTGCTTGATCGGATAGGATTGGTGAAGGAAGCGGATAAAAAGGCCGGTAAATATTCCAAAGGGATGCGTCAACGCCTTGGATTGGCCGATGTGCTGATAAAAAGCCCTGAAGTAATTATTCTGGATGAACCGACTTCCGGGATAGATCCGGCCGGTGTGCAGGAATTTATGGATCTGATCCGGCAGTTGAGCCGGGAAGAGGGATTGACCGTCCTGTTTTCTTCCCATCATCTGAACCAGGTCCAACAAGTTTGCGACCGGGTAGGATTGTTTGGAGGGGGAAAGTTGCTGGCGGAGGTCGAACTGACAGATTTGCATAAGACTGAGCATGGGCTTGACCATATCTATAATCAATATTTCGGGGGAGGACGCGGCCATGAGTAATACGAATCATCCTTTTTGGGTTATTGTCAATAAAGAAATCTCCGATTATGTGAGAAGCTGGCGTTTTATTATCCTGATCGCTATCATTGCACTGACATGTATGGGTTCGTTGTATACGGCTCTGACAAATATCCGTGAAGCGATAAAGCCGAATGATCCTGATGGAGCGTTTCTTTTTCTGAAACTGTTTACGGTTTCGGACGGGACGTTGCCTTCTTTTGCTGTGTTTATCAGTTTTTTAGGGCCATTGTTAGGAATTTCATTAGGGTTCGATGCCATTAATTCGGAACAAAATAAAGGGACGTTGAGCCGTATATTGTCTCAGCCGATTCACCGGGATTATCTGATTAATGCGAAGTTTGTGGCGGCTCTGGCTGTAATTGGCATCATGCTGTTCATGTTGGGATTCTTGGTTATGGGATTCGGACTGATTGCGATCGGAATCCCGCCAACGGCTGAAGAGTTTATGCGTGTCGTCTTCTTTCTGTTCGTAAGCCTCTTTTTATGTGGCATTCTGGTTGAACTTGTCGATATTCTTTTCAATCCGTTTTAAACAAGCGGCGACTTCGGCATTGGCTTCGGTGGCGGTATGGTTGTTTTTCAGCGTGTTCTATAATATGATTATCAACCTTGTCGGAAAGGCATTGAGTCCTTCGGCTTGGGCTTCTGACTATCAGGTGATCGCTTACCAGCGGTTTATGTTGAATTTGCTGCGTTTTTGCACCGAGTGAGTTGTTTAATGAAGCGACGATGACATTGCTGATGCCTTCCGTGAGGAGTTTGGGGCCGCTGACGATGGAGCAGGTGCATGGCGCGATTCCAAGCCCGTTGCCTTTTGGCCAGAGCCTTTTGGTCGTTTGGCCGCAACTGACCGGATTGATTGCTGCGACAGTTGTATGTTTTGCTTTGTCGTATGTCTCTTTTATGAGGAAAGAAGTACGGTCAAGGTAAATAATATGCCAATTCGTAAAATGTGCCGATGAATAGGAAACTCCTGTTGATCGGCACATTTTACGAATTGGCATATTCTCATTATTTATCGTTCTGTTAATTTGAAACGCAGGCGTAGCCGTCCGTCGGTGTAATCGTATGTGAGCATTTTGAAATGTCCGATTTCTGACGTGTTATTGACATGTGCTCCGATACACGCGCAAGTGTCATAGTCTCCGATGCGGACAATGCGCAATGTCTCGCTTGCGTCTTCCGGCAACTTGCTGAGATCGACGATCTTTCCGGCTTCCGCTTTCGGCACAAATTCGATTGTAACCGGCAGATGCCGGTCGATCATCCCTCATTTATCCGACGTTCTACTTCTTCCATCATTTCGGCGGTCGGTTCTTCCTGCAATTCGTAGTCGCATTTGCTCTTTTTCCGTTCTATATGTGCATTCTTCGAACGAGGGCAACCGAACATGCGAACCATTGTCTGGTTCATATATGTTCAGCCGTATGCATAGGAGGATATTCCTGTTTGTTGTGCTCGTTTAATTGGATTTCCTGTTCCATTGTTCTATTTCTTTCTTTAATATACTATATACATTAACATTCACGTATTCACCGGAAAGTCAGTAATTCGCCTTCCCGTTCCGTACCTTCCAGTGTGAATCCCAATCGCTTCGGGACAGCGTTGCTCGGAATGTTGCCGACGGCACACCGGATTTGGATGCGGTTCATGTTCCGTTCGCGCACGGCCCATTGGCAGAGATAACGGACGGTATTCGTGACGATCCCTTTTCCCCGGTAGGCGGGAAGCAGCCAGTAGCCTATTTCCGTTCGCCGGTTAGGGGCATCGGAGAAGTGGAACCCGGCCAGCCCGCAAATAGCTTTTCCTTGTTCCAAAATGTAGACCGGATCGCGCTGTTCGTAAGGGACAGCCAATACGGATTGCAGGAATCCTTGTTCATCTGCAACACTCTTGAGCCCGTCGACAAAAGGCAGCCAGATGCGCAGATCTTCCCGGTTTTTATCAATCGCTTCGAAAATCAGGGTTGCATCTTCAAAAGTTGCTTCCCGGATCGTATAATCGGAAATGCCTATCGGGTGGGAGTAAGGGCGGATCGTCTTTTCGAAAGCTTTTCCTTGCACTGTTGTTCCGGTAATACACTTCGCCACAGTATTTGAATCCCAACGTGTCGATCAGGCGAAGCATATAAGCATTGTCATATTTCGTATCTACGCGGAAATTGTAGACACCTTTCTTTCGGCTTACTTCTTCTGCTTGCAACATAAACTGTTTTGCCATGCCCTGCCGTTTCATCTCGTCGGCAATGGCCAGGCGGTGGACGATGACATAAGGCAGATCGTTCGACCATTTGCCTTCTATATCTTTATAGACAGGTTCACCGTCTAATGAAATGACTCGTATGCAACAACCCGGTCTTCCCGGCAATGACGTATCCGTTTTTCCGTCTTGTATGTCTTGACGGATATAGAGGCAATCAATCCTTGTCTTTAGGGTATTTCTATATAAAGTTTTTAGCAAAACAACTATCATACTATCATAATCAGTTTATGTGCTTGTAAAACAGTATGTTATTCTATGATAGTTCTTGGTTTTTAACTATCATTCATCTATCATAACTATCATGGGTAAAAAGTAATAAGGCATTATATATCAATATTCTATCAAATTTCAGATATGTTCTGAAGCTGATACAAAATAGATTAAAGAGGCTCGTTTTTTCATGAAAACAAGCTACTTTTTTACCAAAAACAACTTGAAAAGTTTCTTCAGACCCGGGTGGAAGGACATGGGAGATCCGGGTGTGGAAGAGGTGGAGACCCGGATCTTCGTGAAACCGGAACGGGGATGTGGAGCTGTTTATCTGCCTTGTTTGAGGAGATTTTATGCACTGTTTCTGATTATAATCCATATTAGGTATGATACGAAAACTTTTGATTCGGGATCTGACTCTCCGATGGTCAGCAATCTGCTTTTGCAACGCGAATGTCACAAAAACAGATAGACAAAGTGCTTCCTTTTTATAGGGAAGCCGGTTTTTTATGCGATGGAAATATGGGGTGGTGCCGTGCCCGATTCTATCATGCGATATTTGGGAGAAGATCCCTGGGAGCGGTTGGAGAAAATAAAAGCTTCGGTAGGGAATACCTCTAAGTTGACGGCCCTTTCACGCGGACGTAACTTGTTTGGTTACAATCCTTATCCCGATAAGATTATTAAAGGCTTCTGTCGCAATTCTATAGAATCCGGATTGGATATCATGCGCATATTTGATGCGCTGAATGATGTGGAGAATATAAAATCGACAGTCAAATATGTAAAACGCTTCGGAGGAATGGCTGATTGTGCCGTCTGTTACACGATTGATCCGTATCACTCGGCTGTTGAAAGAATTGTCGCAGCTTTACACGGGCATCCGTTGCATAAGCCTGTTTTTACAAATGAATACTTCTTGGATAAAGCGCTTCAAATGGAGGCTTTGGGAGCCGATATGATCACGATTAAGGATATGAGTGGCCTGATTCCACCGGGAAGAAGCGCTGAAATAGTACGTTTGTTCAAAAAACATCTCAAAGTTCCGGTAGATTTTCATACTCATTGTACGCCAGGATATGGTCTGGCTTCGGTTTTGGCCGCTATTGTCAACGGGTGGATGTTGTCGATACCAATATCTGGTATTTCGCTGGTGGAACGGCTGCTCCGGCAATCGAACTGGTGTACGTGTTCTGTAAGAAAATGGGGATCGAGCTGGATATCAATATGGAGGCGATCGCGAAAATCAATGCTCATCTGTTGGATATCCGCAAAGAGTTGTCTGTTTTCGATATGGCAAAACAACTACCTAAGCCATTTAACCCTTTGACAGACAGAATACCGACTGAGATCGACCGTTTTTTTAACGATGCGATCGACGCAGCCCGGAAAGACAAAGAGGAAGATTTGCTTATCTTCTGCCGTGCCATAGAAGAATATTTTGGTTTCCCTGAACCGAATGAACTGGTGAAGAAGGCACAGATACCGGGAGGAATGTATACGAATATGGTAGCTCAGTTGAAGCAATTAGGACAGTTGGACTTGTTGGAAAAAAGCAATGTCGTTGATCCCCCAGGTGCGTATGGATGCAGGTTTGCCGCCTTTGGTAACGCCGACAAGCCAGATCATCGGGGCTCAAGCAGTATCGTGTGCGTTGGATCAACTGAAAGGACGTCCGATGTACAGTAATCCGTCCAACCAATTCGTCGCTCTGGTAAAAGGAGGGTATGGAAAGACGCCGGTTCCGATTGATCCGAATTTCGTTTGAAGATTACGGGTTCGCGGGATGAGGTCCCCTATGATCCTTCCGATTATGAAATGCAGGAGAATCCCGTAATAGAAGAAGTTGGTGTCCAATTGGCTGAGAACGAAAAAGAGGTCTTGCTTCTGGAGCTTTTTCCGATGATGGCACATAATTTCCTAGCGAAGAAGAAGCAGAAACAAGCACATGTTGCCACATGATATCAGATTGTTTTATGTATTTAAGAGCTTTTCCCCGGCTATTTGTCCAGGAGGAAAGCTTTTTTGTTTTTTTGTCTGCCGGAAATAAGCTGGAGTCGAAATGGGAAAGAGGTACAGGATAATTCTGTTTTTGTTTTTTACTGCAAATATGGTTTTTGCGGAAAGTAACCTCGACTCTTTATTAGTCAATTTGGATCAAACGATTCTCCAGCATGAGATTTATAAAGACAGGAGAGAAGCCCGGATCCGTGAATTGAAAGGAAAAGCAACCAAGACAGCTCCGAACTCTATTGCCGCTTACCAGCTCAACGATAGCATTTATCGGGAATATAAATCTTATATGTGCGATTCGGCTGTCCTCTATCTGACCAAAAATATCAGGATCGCCCGTAATTTGCGTGATCAGGAGCGGGAGTAAAGTAAATTGCTGTTAGCCTCCTGCATGCTGCAACTGGCATGTATCAAGAAGCGATCGATGTATTGGAGGAAGTCCGCCGTGAAGATTTGCCAGTTTCTCTTACCCGTGATTATTACGCCTGCAAAGAGCAGGTATACAGGGAGATCTCCGGTAATTCCCGTGATCCGCAAAGTATACGCCGCTATGAAGATAAATCTTTCGTCTATCGGGATTCTTTAGCGATGATGTTGCCGGAAGATGCCGGCAAGCGGGTTGAGTTGCAGGAACTGGCTTTGAGGGCTGACGGACGTACTGATGAAGCCCTTCGGATCAATGATACACGTTTGGCAAAAATTCCGTTCGAACTCCTGAATATGCACTTACTTTATCAGCGTGCGATGATCTACCGCCAGAAAAAAGATCGGGAAAAAGAAAATGTATTATTTGGCCCTTTCTTCCTTGTCAGATATTCAGTCGGCTATCACAGATCATGCTTCCTTGTGGATGTTGGCTGATTTATTGCTTAAAGATGGCGATATCGAGCGTGCTTATCATTATATCCGTTTTTCTTGGGATGAGACGAACCGGTTTCGTGCCCGCTCAAGAAGTTGGCAGAGTGCGGATATCCTTTCGTTGATCGATAAGAACTACCAGGCTACGATAGAAGGGAAGAACCGGATACTGGTCGCATATCTGACGCTGATCAGTGTACTTACTTTGTTATTGATCTCTGCCATCGTCTATATATATCGGCAGATGAAGCGACTGGCGGAGGCCCGCAATCATTTGCAGGAGACAAACGAGCAGTTGAAGGTGCTGAACGGCGAATTGTATCAGATGAACGATCGTTTGCAGTCCGCCAACCTCGAACTGTCCGAATCCAACCGGATCAAGGAGGAATATATCGGGCGTTTCATGAGTCTGTGTTCTTCTTATATCGATAAACTCGACGGTTATCGCCGTATGGTTTATAAAATGGTTTCTTCCGGACAGATCGGGGAACTGGTTAAAGTTACCCGATCGTCAAAGGGGTTGAGGCGGAGCTGAATGCACTTTATAAGAATTTTGATACTGCATTTCTCCATCTGTTCCCCGAATTTTGTGACACAATTTAATTCACTTTTGCTTGAAGATGAGCAGGTGGTACTGAAAAGGGACGAGTTGCTGAATACGGAACTCCGCATTTTCGCCCTGATTCGTCTGGGCATCGACGACAGTTCGCAGATTGCAGAATTCCTCCGTTATTCCGTAAACACCATCTATAATTATCGGGCAAAAGTAAAGAACAAGGCATGCGTTTCCAGGGATGATTTCGAGAATTTAGTCCGAAAATTCATTAATCCTTTTATATTTGATCCACTTTTTTAGTAATATAAAAGATTTGTATCTTGTTGTTAAATAGATATTTGAGTGTTTTGTCTGTCCACTTATTTATTCACCGTCTCCCTTAGCTTTCCTTTTCTTCTTAATTTTGAATCACACATTTCAGGTCAGCAGATTATTCATTAAAAAAGTAATACGCATGGAAAAGAACATAGGGGAGTATCTTTCCCGCAAAAGTACGGAAGTGATTGCTATAGTGGCTTGTATCGGTTTGATCATAACTATTATTCTGGCTGCCGGGTCAATCAGGACTGAGCAGGAGAAGGCTCATATGGTCTTGCATTCAAGCTGTCTGCAAACGAAATAGGCAGATGCTTGTTTTCTAAAAAGAGTGTTTTAATTTCTCTATACATAATTTATATCCGATTCCTGTGCATAGTAGTAGGAATCGGATTTTTTTTATGTGTCTGAGAATCAGAAATGGAGGGATGAAATACGAAAAAAGTGAAAAGAAATGAAATGAAAAACTTGCATAATTCAAATAAACCATCTACTTTTGCACCCGTCTTAGAGACAAGGAGAGATGGCAGAGTGGTCGATTGCGGCGGTCTTGAAAACCGTTGAACTGAGAGGTTCCGGGGGTTCGAATCCCTCTTTCTCCGCTGAAAGCAGCAAAAGCTGCTTTTTACGTTTTATGGAGGCAGGTTGCTTCTTGATATACATAATCAACCGAAAAGGAGAGATGCTCGAGTGGTTGAAGAGGCACGCCTGAAAGCGTGTAAACCCCTAAAGGGTTTCGCGGGTTCGAATCCCGCTTTCTCCGCAAAGTCCTGATGATTTATTATCGTCGGGACTTTTTCTTTATGGGATTAATTAACGGTATTTTGAAATAAGATATGGATTCTTTATCTTTGCAAAAAGTTTTTTAGGAAGGAATGTTAGTAACTACCGTGGATAAAAAAGATAAAGTTTTACCAGCGTGTGATTTTGATGATCATGTTGGTCTTTATGCCGTTTTATTCAGTTGGCAGCGATTTCTTTCTGGAAGGTTTCCCAAGTTCTTCCATCGAGGTGGTAGAGAATGGAGTGCATGATGTACTTGATTTCGACGATAATGCCTCGTTGCGTACTGTCCGGCAGGAACAGATTCAAATCCAACAGTTTGTTGCAGACTTTATAGCCGACTGGCTGACTATAATAAATGTGCATGAGCTGATTCATTCTCTTGAATTGCAGCAATGTGCATTCTTGCCTATATTTTATCAACTTCATAAGACCCAGAGTTTCGTCTGGTTTTGTTCCTATCTGATTTAGGCCTTATCCGATTCTTTTTATTTTTCAGAGCGTGTATGGGTATGTTGTGCCGGTATGCGGAAGGCTTTGCCGTATCCCTGATATTGCACGCTTTATCATGTTTATAATTATAACCTAAAAATAAACTAATCAGAAACGATTTATGACGAGAAGATTATTTTTAAACTATTTACCTTTTTTGTTTTTAATAGCCAGCTTTTTTACCTCTTGTAACCGGAGTCATGAAAAAAAATCCGGAAGTAAAGACAATACGCTGGTGGTGAAGCTGGTAGCTACGAGTATCGAAGTGGCTCAATCGTATGTAGCCGATGTGCAGGCTGTTCAGTTTGTGGAGGTTAAACCGAAAGTGGAAGGGTTCGTTGAAGATGTCTTGGTTGACGAAGGAGAGCACGTGAAGAAGGGACAGGTCTTGTTCAAGCTTTCCTCTGCCGAACTGTATGAAGAGGTCAAAGAGGCGCAGGCCAATTATAAGCAAGTGCAGGCCGAGTTGAAAATGGCGGAAGTCGAAGCGGACCGTGTAAAGCGCTTGGTGGAAAAGGACATCATTTCGCCGATCCGCTTGGAACAGGCATTGGCGGAAGCCGATGTCGCCCGTTTGCGGGTACAGCAGGCCAAATCGCGTTTGCTTCGTGCGGAAACGAATTATTCCTATACGACCATCACATCTCCTTTCGAAGGATATGTGGACCGTATACCGTTTAAGGTCGGTAGCTTGGTCACGCCGTCCAGCTTGTTGACCTCCCTGACGGATGTTTCGGAAATGTTTGCCTATTTCAAGATTAACGAGAAAGAATATCTTGAATATAAACGTACGCAGTTGAGCGGAGTGGAACAGCCGGAGTATAACAACCTGGAGTTGATCCTGTCGGATCAGACAACCTATCCGTACAAAGGAACGGTCGAAACCGTAGAAGGTGATTTTGAACGTGGTACGGGTTCCATTGCTTTTCGTGCGCGTTTTGCCAATCCGGACCGCCTGTTGCGACATGGTGTTTCGGGTAAAATCCGTATGCTGACAGAAATGGAAGACGTGATACTGGTCCCGCAACGTTCGACATTCGAGATTCAGGATTTTACTTACGTGTATACTGTTGATGAAGAAGGCAAAGTGAGTGTCCGCAGTTTCGAACCACTCTCTCGTCACGGTGCCTATTATGTAACGAAAGACCTGCCTGACAATACGCTGATCGTTTATGAAGGAGTCCAGCAAGTGAGTGACGGGATGGTTATTACGCCTGAGATTGTGGATGCCGAAACGGTCCGTAAACAATTGGAATTGTCTGATGAAGTCGAAAATAATAAGTAAGCCGTATGTTTGAAATATTCATCAGACGCCCGATTCTGTCCGGTGTCATTTCTGTTGTGATTGTTTTTCTGGGTTTGCTGGCTATTACCTCTTTGCCGATTACCCAGTTTCCCGATATTGTTCCGCCTTCCGTTACGGTGACGGCCCGTTATACGGGAGCCAATGCCGATGTGATGGCTAAAACTGTGGCGACTCCCTTGGAACGTGCTATCAATGGTGTGCCCGGAATGACCTATATGACGACCGTTTGTACGAATGACGGTATGTCGCTGACGACGATCTATTTTAAGGTCGGTACCGACCCGGACGTAGCTTCCGTGAATGTGCAGAACCGTGTGACCACCGTGCTGGATGAGCTTCCGGAAGAGGTGATCCGTGCCGGCGTGATTACGGAGAAGAGAGGTAAACAGTATGTTGATGTATCTGAACATCATGAGTACGGACAGTTCGCATACCGAGAAGTTCGTGTACAATTTTGCCGATATCAATATCCTGCGTGAGCTGAAGCGAATCGACGGTGTCGGTTTTGTCGAGATCATGGGTAGCCGCGATTATGCGATGCGCGTGTGGCTGAACCCCAACCGGCTGGCAGCTTATAATATGTCACCGCAGGAGGTGACCGCCGCTATCCGTTCGCAAAATATCGAAGCTGCTCCTGGGAAGACCGGTATCAGTTCGGATAAGATTCCGCAGCAGTTGCAATATGTATTGCAATATAGCGGGAAGTTCAGCACTCCCGAAGAATATGGCGAGATCGTGTTGAAGGCGTTACCGGACGGTTCGGTTCTCCGGTTGAAGGATGTGGCGACGATTGAGTTCGACTCGGAAGACTATAATATGATTTCCATGACCGACGGCAAGCCTTCCGCCTCTATCATGATCAAGCAGCGTCCGGGCTCGAACGCCCGTGAGGTGATTCAAAATATCAAAGCCAAGATGGAGGAAATCAAGGAAAGCAGTTTTGCCCCGGAATGGATTATAATATATCGTACGATGTTTCGCGATTTCTGGATGCTTCGATTTCGGTTGTGCTCCGGACGTTGTTGGAAGCCTTTTTGCTGGTGTTTATCGTGGTATATTTGTTCCTGCAGGATTTCCGTTCGACGTTGATTCCGGCGATAGCCGTTCCTGTTTCGCTTGTCGGGACTTTCTTCTTTATGCAGATGTTGGGCTTCTCCATCAATATGCTGACACTGTTCGCACTGGTGCTGGCAATCGGTATCGTGGTCGATAATGCCATTGTCGTGGTGGAGGCGGTACATGTGAAGATGCACAACGAAAAACTTCCACCGGCAAAAGCCACCGAAGCCGCCATTCGTGAAATCGGCGGGGCGATTATTGCCATTACTTTGGTGATGTCTGCCGTGTTCGTTCCGGTAGGTTTTATGTCCGGTACGGTCGGTATTTTCTACCGGCAGTTCTCGTTGACATTGGCGGTGGCGATTGTTATTTCGGGAGTGAATGCCCTGACGCTGTCTCCCGCGCTCTGCGCCTTGATGCTGAAGCCTGTCTCGCATGACAAAAAGGTGAAGAAAAGTTTGTTGGCGCGTTTCTTCGACGGATTCAATAAGCGCTACGATCATCTGGAACGCCGTTATAAGATCAATCTGCGTTTGTTCTTGAACAGGCGTTTCCTGACCTATGCGTCGTTGATTATTTTCTGTCTGGCAACATGGGGTATGACGTTTGTGTTGCCTTCGGGTTTTATCCCTAATGAAGACCAGGGAATGATCTATGTGAATGTCGATGCACCTCCCGGAGCGACTCTCGAACGTTCGGAAGCTGCTTTGAGCAAAGTGCAGGCCGCTCTGTTGCCGTTGGAAGAAGTGGAAACGGTTTCCACATTGGCAGGCTACAGCTTGATGACGGAAACGGAAGGAGCCAGTTTTGGCATGGGGATGATCAACTTGAAGCCCTGGAACGAACGCGAGCAGACGGCCGAGGAACTGATGCGCGTCTATGCTGACCGCGTGTCGCATATCAAGGATGCGGATATCCAGTTCTTCCTTCCACCGACGGTTCCCGGTTTCGGTAATGCCAGTGGTTTCGAACTTCGTTTGCAGGATAAGACTGCCGGGACATTTGCCGAGTTGGACGAAGTGGCCAAATCGTTTGTGGCCAAGCTGAATGCCGATCCTCGTTTGTCGGGTGTCACATCCGGTTTCAATCCGAACTTCCCGCAATATCTGTTGCGGGTCGATCTGGCCAAAGCGGCAAAACTGGGAATTGATGTGAACGAGTCGATGGAAACTTTGCAATCCTATGTCGGGAGTTTCTATTCTTCCAACTTCGTCCGTTTCGGGCAAATGTACAAGGTGATGTTGCAGGCTGCTCCCGAATATCGTATGAATCCGGAGGATCTGTTCGGTTTGTATGCTAAAAATAAAGAGGGGAACATGGTGCCGTATTCCAACTTCATGACAATGGAGCGCGTGTATGGTCCGAGTCAGATTACCCGTTATAACCTGTTTACTTCGGCCATGATTACCGGTGAACAAGCACCGGGAGTCAGCTCGGGTGAAGCCTTGGAAGCCGTAGAGGAGATTGCTGCCGAAGTGTTGCCGAGAGGCTACGATATAGAATGGTCCGGCGTTGCCCGTGAGGAGAAAGAACCGGTGGACAATCCTTGGTTATTTTCGCGATCTGTCTGGTCTTTGTCTATCTTCTTCTGGCGGCCCAGTATGAAAGCCTTTTGCTGCCGCTTCCGGTTATCCTCTCGCTTCCGGCAGGTGTGTTCGGATCATTCCTTTTACTATATGCGGTGGGACTGGAGAATAATATTTATGCTCAGGTGGCACTCGTGATGCTGATCGGCCTCTTAGGTAAGAATGCGATCCTGATTATCGAGGTGGCGAACCAGTGCCGCAAGGAAGGCGTTAGCATTATGGGAGCGGCCATCCAAGGGGCAACCAGCCGTTTGCGTCCGATTCTGATGACTTCTTTTGCTTTTATCAGCGGTTTGATCCCGTTGGCGGTAGCCAGTGGCGCTGGTGCTTTGGGCAATCGTTCGATCGGTACGGCGGCGGCCGGAGGTATGTTGATCGGTACGTTCGTGGGGATCTTCCTGATACCGGGGCTTTATGTGATATTTGAATCGTTGGCAACTTACTTAAAGGAAAAGAAACAAAAGCAAATGAAGAAGAATATGAGTTTTAAGATAATTGCTACAGTTGGCTTGTGGGCGGCGATCGGCCTTACAGCTTGCAAGGCTCCGCAGCTCTCTCCGGATGGGGAACGTGCCGTACTGCCAGAAGGAGATGGGCATACCTATGACACTGCATTTGTAAAGCCGTTGGAGTGGAATGTGTTTTTCCAGGATTCCATCTTACAAGGATATGTGGAGGTCGCTTTGCAGAATAACTATTCGTTCAAGCAAAGCATGGAACGGGTGACAATGAGCCGGGCCAACCTGCAACGGGCAAAAGGCTTGCTATTACCTGAAGTTAGCCTCGGCATCGGGACTTCGGTCAACCGTTTCGGCGAATATACGATGGACGGAGTGGGGAATAGCGAGACTAATGTTCCTTCCTTGGCGAAAGACAAACATATCCCGGACCCTTACCGTGATTTCGGACTTTTCCTGAATTTCCAGTGGGAAGCGGATATATGGGGGAAGCTGACACGTAAGAAACAGGCGGCTGTGGCTCGTTGGATGGCTTCGGTTGAGGCAACCCGTTTTGCGCAGTCGGTCCTGATATCCGAATTGGCTGTCCACTATTATGAACTGATCGGTTTGGATAAGCGTCGGGATGTCTTGGAAGAAGCCCATATCAGTTCCAAACGTTCGTATGAGCTAACTCGCCAGCTGAAGAAGGAGGGGGCCGAGACGCAGTTGGCTGTCGACCAGTTTCATGCCCGTATGCTACTGATAGAAAGCAAACTGTTGGAAAATGATCAATTGATCGGGGAGAAAGAGCGTGCGATAGCCTGCCTGTTAGGTGTCTTTCCGTTTGAAATCAGGCGTATGAGTTTTGAAGAGCTGCGTCAGATCCCTTTCCCGCTATCAGACGGTGTTCCGGCGAACATGCTGACCTTACGTCCCGACGTACGGGCCGCCGAGATGGAATTGCTGGCTTCAAAGGCGGATGTAATGGCGGCTAAAGCAGCCTTCTATCCTTCGTTGGTGTTGGGTGCGGGAGGTGGCTTCAATAGCTTTGATCTTGGCAAATGGTTCACAGCGCCTGCTTCGCTGGTTTACGATTTGGCAGCAGGAATTACTGCACCAGTCTTCCAGCGGAACCAGATTCGTTCGATGTGGAACGAGGCGCGTGCTTCGCAACGGATTGCCTTGTCGCAATATCACGAAACGGCCTTGAAGGCCTATACGGAAGTATTGGATTTGTATTGTGCCGGTCTAAACCAAGTGGAGCGTGTCCGCCTGAAAGAAGTGGAGACCGTAGCTCACCAACGTTCGGTCACCAATGCCAATGAACTTTTCAAATTGAATTATGTCGGCTTCCTCGAAGTGCTCTCTGCCAATGAACGTTATCTGGATAGCGAATTGGAACGTATCGACATCATCACCGATCTTTGCCGGAAAAAGATCCTTCTCTACCGGGCGTTGGGCGGTGGTTGCTAAAATCTACTATCAGGCTCCCACACAAGACTATGTAAACCCCAAAACCACTGTCCGCGTAGGCTTGGTACAATGGCAGATGCGTACCTACAAGACACTGGATGACCTTTTTGAGCAAGTGGAATTTTTTGTGGATGCCGTGAGCGACTACAAGAGTGACTTTGTCCTTTTTCCCGAATACTTCAACGCACCGTTGATGGCAAAATTCAACAACGAGGGCGAGTCGCAGGCTATCCGCGGGCTGGCGGCCTATACCGAGGAAATCAAGGAGCGTTTCGTCAAGCTCGCCATCAGCTATAACATCAACATTATTACGGGCAGTATGCCGCTTATCAAGGAAGACGGGCTGCTATACAACGTAGGATTCCTCTGCCGACGTGACGGAAGTTATGAAATGTACGAAAAGATACATGTCACTCCCGACGAGATAAAGTCCTGGGGACTGAGCGGAGGCAAGTCCATCCAAACTTTCGATACGGACTGTGCTAAGATAGGCGTGCTGATATGCTACGATGTAGAGTTCCCCGAACTGAGCCGCATCATGGCGGACCAAGGCATGCAGATACTCTTTGTTCCTTTCCTTACCGATACGCAGAATGCTTACAGCCGCGTAAAGGTGTGCGCCCATGCTCGTGCCATCGAAAACGAGTGCTTTGTAGTGATAGCCGGCAGTGTAGGCAATCTTCCCCGCGTGCACAACATGGACATCCAGTATGCCCAGTCCGGCGTGTTCACTCCCTGCGACTTCGCTTTCCCCACAGACGGCCAAAAAGAAGGGGATGCCCTTTTTGTGACTCCTTATTACCTTTCCCTATTAAATATAGAACATGAGGGGTATGATGACGCTACGGTGCGATCGTACATCATGTACTCGAACGAGCTGGTAGATACGTATGGAAGCATTAAGGCGTGGGAAAAGGAAGACATGGTCGTCGCCGATGAGCCGAATGCGGCGGGCTGGCTATTGCCGGAGGGACATAACATACACCGCCGGTATCCGGAGGTGGCGATCTTGATCCCCGATTCGATGGGGCGTGCTTGCGGCGGATTGTGCGCTTCTTGCCAGCGCATGTATGATTTCCAGAGCGAGCGGTTGAATTTCGATTTCGAGGCCCTGAAGCCTAAGGAGAGTTGGGACCGGAAGTTACGTCGTCTGATGCGTTATTTCGAGGAAGACGCCCAGCTACGGGATATCCTGATAACGGGCGGGGATGCCTTGATGAGCCAGAACGCTACCTTGCGTAAGATATTGGAGGCGGTATATAAGATGGCGGTGCGGAAACGGAAGGCGAACGAGAGCCGTTCGGAGGGCGAGAAGTACGCCGAGCTGCAACGGGTACGGCTAGGTTCCCGGTTGCTGGCTTATCTTCCGCTGCGTGTGACCGACGAGTTGGTCGGTATATTGAGGGAGTTCAAGGAGAAGGCTTCCGCTATCGGTGTGAGCCAGTTCTATATACAAACGCATTTCCAGTCTCCACTGGAGGTGACACCGGAGGCGAGGCACGCTATCGAGGCGATCTTGGCGGCGGGCTGGACGATCACGAATCAGTTGGTTTATACGGTCTCGGCTTCCCGTAGGGGCATACGGCGAAATTACGGCAGACCTTAAACGCCCTTGGGGTGGTTTGCTATTATACGTTCTCCGTGAAGGGATTCCGGGAGAATTATGCGGTTTATACCCCGAATAGCCGCTCGTTGCAAGAGGCTCGTGAGGAGAAGATCTTCGGGCAGGTGCCGGAGGAGAAACAGGCGGAGTTGTATGATATGATCCGTAACCAGCGTCCTTTAGGCAAGTGCTTGGTTCGTTTCCTGAAGGAGAACGGGTTGCTGTTCGCCGGGACGGATCGTAACGTGTTGAACTTGCCCGCTATTGGTAAGAGCATGACTTTCCATACCATTGGACTGACTTCCGAGGGAAAGCGGATTCTTAAGTTCGATCACGACGGGAGCCGTCGGCATAGCCCGATTATCGATCAAATGGGTGAGGTCTATATCGTGGAGAATAAATCCGTGGCCGCTTACCTTAGGCAATTGAAGGAGATAGGCGAGGATGTCAATGAGTACCGTACGATCTGGAATTATTGCGAGGGAGAGACCGAGCCTCGTTTCAGTATTTATGAATACCCGGCTTATCCCTTTAAGGCCACGGACCGAATGACTAATCTTGAATTATGAATTCTATCCTCATGTGTTTGCCTTGGTTTCGTATATTTTGCTTAATTTTGTTTCATTGAATTTAGAAGGATATGATACAGAACGAAAGATTGTGCGATTAATTCGGTGGACTTGGGCATTGCGGTCGGTTCGGCTTGTGCCACGGCGGCCGATTTGCGCGTGGATACCCGTGTGATGTTCAGTGCCGGTATGGCTGCACAGCGTTTGGGAATGTTGGGCGACTGCAAATGTGTGATGGCGATTCCGGTAAGCGCGTCCTCGAAAAACCCGTTCTTCGATCGAAAACCAAAACAGAGTAAGTCATGATAAAGTTTGATAACAAACTCGAACTGCGGTACTACTTCAATGATAAGTCAAACTACATGGATGCCATGATCAAACATCGTTCAGAAAAGGAGGTACTCTCGCTTGTTCGGACGTTAGCAGACATGTTGGATATCAAAATGACTGTCTATTGCGAGTCTTTTTTGCCCAACAGGAGGGCTTTCGCGAAATCTGGTCGGTGGCAGGTGAAAACAGCCGCCTGATCTCTGTTCTCCTTAACTTGTTCATGCAAGTATGGACGCGTCCGTCCCTTTTGGTCGGTGGACAACCGGTTGTGGACCGTTCGGTGGCCGACGAGGAAAAGATGCAGCGCGAAATTGCCTTATTGCGTAGTAATTTGAGAAAAAAAATGCCCGGTATTACCGTGACGCGCGAGTTGGTGGAACTGCTCAGCGCATCGCCGCGTTTTTGTAAATGCAAATCGAACTTTTACGAAGCTGTACGCGGTTATCCGAAGGTGACAAAGTTCACTTTACGCGAACTGAACGAAAATAACCGCAGCCGTTCGGGATCGTTGGAGGTCAAACGCGAACAGTTTGACTATTACATCCTCCGTTCCGACGAATTGCCTTCTGTTAAAGACAACAAAGCAACGATAGAAATCATCTCACCTGTGCTGAAAGATGCCCGTTACCGTTGGAAAGGCATCTACAACAAGGGGGGGCGAGACAATCGACTTTACATGTGCGACGAAGATTTCAAGAAAGATATGTTCGATGAA
>VOFB01004330.1_pt1 | contig 26168 bp, 44 predicted proteins | sample 5384141 | NCBI WGS metagenome assembly VOFB01 (sample SAMN12384721, study PRJNA508395) | human gut metagenome | isolation source: healthy gut A | host: Homo sapiens | reverse complement strand
TCAATTGTACTTCAGTTTCGGTGCAGCCGCTCGAGCTTCTCTGTGACGAACGCGATGCGCTGGATGCCGCCGAGGAAGATAAGCCCAGCAATGACCGTGACTGCAATGCCGATCACCCATGTGGGTACTGCCGAGTGCGTTTGAGAGGTCTCGCCTATGGTTCGACTGCACCATGCTGCCCATGAAGCCAAGTGCCAGAGTAATGGCCACGGCGAAGAAGCCCGCGAGGAATTTGCCGAAGCCGTTCGGGAATGCGTTGTTGATGTAGTAGACCGGGCCGCCGTGGACTGTGCCGTCAGCTTTGACGGTCTTTGTCTCTTGTGCAAGGACTGCCTCGGAATAGATAGTCGCCATGCCGAAGAATGCGATGATCCACATCCAGAAGATCGCGCCGGGGCCGCCGGTAAGGATAGCGCCGCTTGCGCCGATTATGTTTCCGGTGCCGACCTGCGCCGCAACGGCTGTCAGCGAGCGCCCTGGAACGAGCTGAGTCCGCTCTCCTGCTTCCCACCGTGCAGGCTTATCTTGCCGAACACGCTGCGCATACCCTCGCCGAAGCAGCGCACCTGCACGAACCGCGTCTTTATACTGAAGAATATACCGGTGCCGACAAGCAGGATCACCAGTATGTAATCCGAAAGATAGAAGTTGATTTTCTGAACAATGCTTAAAACTGCCTGCATGTTTCTTTCCCCCGATAACAAAAATTCCCGCCCCTGTGTCGGAAACTCCGAACAAGGCGGGACAACTGCAAGCAATGCAAAGACTGTGTTCCACTCTGTCCTTTGGCCTGAGATTCGGTCTGACGACCTTGCACCTTCGGCACTCAAATAAATGAGATTCTCCAGAGTTCCTCCACTTCCAGTCTCGCATTCCGGAATACGATTCTGAAAGCTTCAATGGCTATTTAATTGAAGCAATGACAATATCTTTGGCTTATCTGTAATTGCAAGCCCTTTCTTCATAATTTGTTCAAAGTCCGCAAATTTCTTATCATGTTCAGTACAAACGCAGTTTGACTTCAACAATACTTGAAGTTAATTTGACATTCAGTTGTCAAATTCCCGGTTAAATACTTAAAAAGAGGGGGCGGCATATATATGAATAAAGAGACCCAAAAAAGCAGTATCTGGAAAAATTGCATCACCATACCGAATATGCTTTCCGTGTTCCGGCTTATTCTTATCCCTTTTCGTCTATGCCTACGTAGAACAGAACTTCTGGAAAACCGCTGCGCTGTCGCGCTGTCCGGGATATCCGACACGGCCGACGGATATATCGCGCGCCGCTTCAATATGGTAAGCGACCTTGGCAAGATCGCATTGACCCCGTGGCGGATAAACTCACTCAGGCGGCTTAATGCTGCTGTGCCTGCTCACGCGCTATCCGCTTATGCTTCTGCCGCTCCTGCTCCTCACGTTCAAGGAGATATCGACAGGGATAATGAGCCTTATCGTCATTAAGAAAACAGGGCTTGTTATGAGCGCCGATTGGCACGCAAGGTCACAACAGGGCTCCTGTACGCGATGATGCTGACGCATATCATCTGGTACCGCATCCCGTTGTCGGTTTCAAATGCGATGATCGCTGTCTGCACGGCAATGATGCTGTCGTTCGTGCTGTATATTATCAGGAACGCAAAAGCGATGAAAGCCGGAGCGGGCTTCACGCATGGAAACGACGTACCATTAGAACTCAATGAGAGAAATAAAAGCGGAGAAATAAGACATGACTTGGCAGATACTATATAACCCCAAAAGGCCGGCAACGGGCGCAGCAAGGAAGGCGCGGAAAAGCTGAAAGACATTCTGCACAACGGTGAGCTTACGTTTACCGACATGACCGGCATTACCGATACCGCGGCATTTCAGCGCTCGCTGGGCGCGGATGATAAGCTTGTCATCTGCGGCGGCGACGGAACTCTGAACCGATTCATAAACGACTTTGACCTGTCCTGCATCTCAAACGAGATATACTACTACGCCACCGGAAGCGGCAACGATTTTTTCTGCGTGATATCGCCGGTGCGTCGGCTGACGCCCCGGTACTCATAAACGACTACATAAAGGATCTGCCGACGGTCACTGTGCAGGGAAAAGACATATAAGTTCTTAAACGGCATCGGCTACGGCATTGACGGCTACTGCTGCCAGGTCGGCGACGGTCTGCGCGAACAGGGCGACAGCAAGATAAATTATACCGGCATCGCGATAAAGGGTCTGCTGTTCCACTATAAGCCGCGCGACGCCGTCATTACCGTCGACGGTATAAACTGCCCATACAAAAAGGTGTGGCTCGCGCCGACGATGAACGGCCGCTTTTACGGCGGCGGCATGATCCCGACTCGAACCAGAACCGCCTTGGGCTCAACAGGTCGCTGTCCGTCATGGTCTTCTTCGGCTCAAGCAAGCTCAAAACGCTGGCTATTTTCCCTTCCATTTTCAAGGGCGAGCACATAAACCACCGGCACAATATCAAGGTGCTGTGCGGGCATGAGATCACAGTGCGCTTTTGACCGCCCCACGCCGCTCCAGATAGACGGCGAGACGATCCTCGGCGTGACCGAATACACTGTCAGAGCTGCCGATGAGGCCGCATGTGCGGATATCGAGGCCGCGGAATAACAAAAAAGCTTTAATCAAAAAGTTTCAGCCTGTCCGGAAAATTCCGGGCAGGCTGAAAATATCTATTTACTTGAGAATGACCTTGTTGAAGTTCTTCTTGCCGCGTATGACGACTATGCCGTTTTTCAGTTCGTCCGCGGAATAGGTCTTGCCGATGTCGGTGACCTTCTCGTCGTCGACCGTGACGCCGCCCTGCTGGATGTTGCGGCGGGCGTCGGACTTGGAGGCGCAGAGCCCTGACTTGACAAGAACGGTCATTATCCATCGCGCCGTCGGTGAGGTCAGCTTCTGCGATCTCTGTCGTGGGCATGTGCTCGAGTCGCCGCCGCCGACAAACAGAGCCTTTGCCGCGGTTTCAGCTTTCTTGGCCTCTTCCTCGCCGTGGACAAGGCTTGTAAGTTCATAAGCGAGAATTTCCTTAGCGCGGTTGAGCTGGCTGCCTTCCCATTTGTCCATCTCGTCTATCTGCTCAAGCGGCAGGAAGGTCAGCATACGGATGCACTTGAGCACGTCCGCGTCGCCGACATTGCGCCAGTACTGGTAGAACTCGTAGGGGCTGGTCTTGTTCGGATCGAGCCAGACTGCGCCGGAAGCGGTCTTGCCCATCTTCTTGCCCTCGGAGTTGAGGAGCAGGGTTATGGTCATCGCGTGCGCGTCCTTGCCGAGCTTGCGGCGGATGAGCTCCGTACCGCCGAGCATATTGCTCCACTGGTCATTTCCGCCGAACTGCATGTTGCAGCCGTAGTGCTGGAACAAGTAGTAGAAGTCGTAGGACTGCATGGGCATGTAGTTGAACTCGAGGAAGCTCAGTCCCTTTTCCATGCGCTGTTTGTAGCACTCTGCACGCAGCATGTTGTTGACGGAGAAGCATGCGCCGACCTCGCGCAGCAGGTCGATATAATTGAGCGGTGCGAGCCAGTCTGCGTTATGCAGCATGAGCGCCTTGCCGTCGGAAAAGTCGATGAACTTCTCCATCTGGCGCTTGAAGCACTCGGCATTATAATTGATGTCCTCCTTGGTCAGCATCTTGCGCATATCGGTACGGCCGGAGGGGTCGCCGATAAGCGTGGTGCCGTCGCCGATAAGCGCGATGGGCTTTTTCCTGCCATCTGAAGACGCTTCATGAGGCACAGTGCCATGAAGTGGCCGACGTGCAGAGAATCCGCGGTGCAGTCAAAGCCGATGTAGAACGTGGCCTTGCCGTTGTTCACCATGTTTCTGATCTCTTCTTCGTTTGTCACCTGAGCGATAAGCCCTCTGGCAACGAGTTCTTCGTAAATACCCATTTTATTTCCCCATAAAATTATTTGTTGTCTTTGATCATTTTCTCGGCCTTTACCGCTTCATAAGCGATAAGCTCATCGCAGCTTATTCCCTCGCGCTTGAGCTCAAGGCACCGGACGCAGCCAAAGTTATCGTGGAAGTCCCTGGTCAACGCCTTGGCAAGCGTGGCTATTTTACCTTGGCCTCAGTATCAGACGCGTCGTTATACGGGCAGCACAGCCCGACAGCCATAAGCGCCCCGGACACTGCGCCGCACATTTCTCCGCAGCGCATACCGCCGCCGAAGCCTCCAGCTATTGCGAGCGCCGTTTTTCGTCCATGCCGGTATACTCGCCGCAGGCGGCAAGCACGGACTGCGCACAGTTATAGCCCTGACCGTGCAGTAAAACGGCCTTTTCGCTAACAGTCATTATCATCACCTCACAAAAAGCCCTCCGTCCTTTCGGACAGAGGGCATATACTATGCGGTACCACCTCTGCATCATCCGCCCCTCGCGAAGCGGATCTCTGCAAGTGCAATGCACTTCCGCGCTGTATCGGGCGCACCCGTCATAGCCTACTCTCAATGCTTTCGGTATGCCGCTCGGGACTGTATTCAGCTGACCGCCTCTCCCCCTCGCAGCAAAACGGGGTCTCTCTGTGCAGGCCGGAGCAGCTTACTTCTGTCCGTCATAGCGTTGAACATTTGGGATTATACTGTAACTTGACGCCAATGTCAAGCCGTGTGTTTGATTCTTTCCTGCTTGAATTTTTCACATGCGCGCAGCTGTTCTTCGGCGCTGGCAAGGGTCGTCTCGGTGATGTTGTCACCGCCGTGCATCCTAGCAAGCTCCTGCTTGCGTCCCTCAAGGTCGAGCGGGAGCACGTCCGTATAGGTCCTGCCGCCGCGCTCCTCCTTGCGGATAAGATAGTGGTTGTCCGCCATCGCGGCGATCTGCGGCAGATGCGTCACGCACATTACCTGCTTGCCGAGCGACACGCTGAAGAGCTTCTCGCCCACTCGCTGCGCCGCGATGCCAGATACGCCCGTGTCTATCTCGTCGAAGATCATCGTCCCGACGGGGTCGTTTTCCGCAAAGACATTCTTCATCGCAAGCATGATGCGGCTCAGCTCGCCGCCGGAGGCGATGCGGCTGATACGGCCTAGCTCTTCACCGGCGTTTGCCGACATGATAAAGCGGATATCGTCGCAGCCGTTCGCGTCAAAGCCGGGCTCACCCTCAAGGGGCGAAAATTCAACAGCGAACCTGACTGAAGGCATGTTAAGCTCCCGAAGCTCTGCGCTTATGCGCCCCTCAAGCTCGGATGCGGCCTCGCGGCGCTTCGCGCTGAGGGCGGCGGCGCTTTGCGGCGCAGTCCTTTGCTGCCGCGTCCAGCTCCCGCCGGAGCTTTGCCGAACGCTCCTCGGCGTACTGTATGCCGTCAAGCTTCTCGCGGCACTCGTCAAGATAGCTTATCAGCGCATCCTCATCGCGCGAATATTTGCGCTGGAGCTTGTTCAGAAGCGCGATGCGCGTCTCAAGCTCGTTATATTCCTCGGGTGAAAAATCAAGGCTGTCGCGGAAATCGCGCAGCGTCTCCGCCGCGTCCGTCAGCGTAAAGACGGCGCTGTTGATGTTCTCAGCCGCCGCCTCAAGCTCGGAAGCGTAGGCCGAAGCCTTTGCCGGTGTAATATGCCGCGTTCTGCGCCATAGACAGGGCGTTGTCCTCCCCGCCGCTGAGCGCGTCCATCGCCTGATCCAGCGCGTCAGTAAGCTTCTCGGAGTTGCGCAGAAGATCGCGCCGGGCGCATATGGAATCATACTCCCCTGCTTTCAGCCCCGCGCGCTCAAGCTCTTCTATCTGGTAGCGCAGGCTGTCGCTCAGGCGTTCCTTTTCGACCTCGTCCATCTGTAGCTGACTGAGCGCCTTGCTGACAGAGCGGTATTTTTCCCATGCCGCGGCATAGGTATCAATGCGTCCTGATAATCGCCGAAGCGGTCGAGATATTCACGGTGGCGGCGCTCATCCATGAGCTGGCGTCCGTCGTTTTGCCCGTGGATATCCACAAGCAGCGCCGCCAGCTCCTTGAGCTGCGCCCGCCGTGACGGGCGCGCCGCAGACGCGGCAGCTGCTTTTCCCGTCTGCTGTTATGCGGCGCTGGATGATAAGCTCATCATCAGCTTCTATTTCATTGTCGGCCAGCCACTGCTCACAGCCGCCCACATCAAACGCGGCGGTGACAAGCCCCTTATCCGCACCGCGGCGGACAAGCTCACGGCTCACGCGGTCGCCAAGAACAGCGCCTATCGAGTCAATGACAATGGATTTACCTGCACCGGTCTCACCGGTCAGCACATTGAGCCTCTGCCGAATGAAATATCCGCGCGTTCAATGACGGCTATATTCTCTATATGCAGTTCATTAAGCATGGTGTCCTCCTGCTTGGAAAGCGCCCTCTGCACACCTGCCTTTTACAGCAGCTCTTCGATCTCGTTATAAAGCGCCTGCGCCGACTCGTTGTCGCGCATGAGCACAAATGCGGTATCATCGCCCGCAATAGTGCCGACGAGCCCGTTTATCTCCATGCTGTCGAGCGTGGAGCACGCCCCAGGTGCAAGCCCCGGAAGGGTCTTCATCACGAAGATGTTCTGCGCGATGTCATAAGAGAGCACACTCTTTGAATATATTCCGCAGCGGTATCAAGCGCCGCAACACTGGGCTTTGATGCCGCGGCATAGCGGTAGTTCCCGTTCGGCCCCAGCTCCTTGACAAGACGCATATCGCGTATGTCTCTGGAAAGCGTGGCCTGCGTGCTCTTCACTCCGCGCGCCGCAAGCTCCTCGAGCAGCTGGTTCTGCGTCTCAATGTCCTTTTTCACTTATTATTTCCATTATAATGCTCTGTCTGCCAGGCTTCATATGCTCCCTCCAATATCTTCAGCGAAGTTTGCCGAATGCAATTTCGTAAAAATTTCTAAGGCCCATGTCAGCCATCACAGTGCAGCTAACAGCGCGGCGTATAATTATGCGGTCATGGTTTGCCAGATCCATGACTGAGTTTCCGTCAACGGAAAGATAGGCGCGGCGACCGTGCAGCTTTTCGACGTGTACCTCGATCTCATGCTCCGGGCCGAGCACGTAGCTGCGTGAGCTCATCATATGCGCGCATATGGGGCTTATGATGATATTCTCCGCGTCCGGTTCAACTATCGGCCCGCCAGCCGACATGGAGTACCCGGTCGACCCAGTGGGCGTGGAGAGTATTATCCCATCGCCTGAGAACGCGGTTATATCCGCACCGTCGCACAGCGCGGTAAGCGATGCAGTCCCCGTAGCCGTGGATGACGGCGTCGTTGAGCGCGCAGTCGGTGTAGATCGTCTCCCCGCCGCGCACTAGGCTCACGTCGATCTTCATCCTGCGGCTGAGCCGGTATTCGCCGTGCGCTGCGTCCAGGATGTAATCAAGCTCATTCGGTTCGAGCGTCGCCATAAAGCCCTTGGAGCCGAGGTTAATGCCGAGGATCGGGACGGAGCATTCACGCAGCTGACGCGCCGCGCTGAGTATCGTCCCGTCACCGCCGACAACAATGATAAGCGAGCAGTCCGCGGCAACATCAGCCAGCCTTTCGGTCTTTATCCCCGCCAGTATAACGCTGCCTGATGGATCGTCGAATACTGGGCATATGCAGCATTCATAACCATGCTGCTTGAGAAGCTCCTCAGCTTTGAGGCTGAGTCTGCATCCCGTGTCGCGAAATGGATTCGGGCAAATTGCGATCATTGCATCACCTTATTTACAGTGCCTCATGTGAGGCGGTCACGACCGCTTCAACGTTGATCGAGACAGCTTCGCTGACTCGGTTCTTCATGTGGCAGATATATTCAATGTTCCCCTCGGGGCCTTTGATGGGTGAAAAATCCAGCCCCATCACCGTGAGGCCTATTTCCGGGGCAAAGTCAAGTATGCTGTGTATAACATGCTCATGGACTGCGCGGTCACGCACAACGCCCTTCTTTCCGACCTCTTCCTTCCGGCCTCAAACTGCGGCTTTATGAGACATATCAGGTCGGCGTCAGGCTTGAGCAGCGCCTTGACCGCCGGTAACACAAGCTTAATAGATATAAACGAAACATCCATCACTGCCAGATCCATAAGCTCCGGGATCTGTTCGCTTGTTACATAGCGGAGGTTCGTCCTCTCAAGGTTTACTACTCTTTCATCGTTGCGCAGCTTCCACGCGAGCTGACCGTAACCGACGTCGACCGCGTACACCTTGGCCGCTCCGTGCTGAAGCAGCACATCCGTGAAGCCGCCGGTCGAAGCGCCGCAGTCGATGCAGACCTTTCCCGACGGATCGACCGGAAAGACCTTCAGGGCCTTGTCAAGCTTAAAGCCGCCGCGGCTCACGAATGGCAGCGCGTCCCCGTGTACCTCAATCTTGGCGTCGGGCGCTACCGGCATACCGGGCTTGTCCGCACGCTGACCGTTGACGAAAACAAGTCCGCTCATTACCGTGGTCTTCGCGCGCTCCCGGCTGTCAGTAAAGCCGAGCTCATATACAAGCTGATCCAGACGTACCTTTTTCATACTCGCTCCGTATCTGTCCTGCACATTTCGCAGCCCGCCGCCGCTATCGATGCAGCGTCGATGCCGGTTTCGCGGCGAAGCTCATCGACCGTGCCGTGCCTGACGATTCCATCGCCGAGGTTCAGAAGCTCCGCGGCCTTCAGTTCGACTCCAGCGACGGATATCGCCGCCAGCAAGGCAGAGCCTACACAGCCAACGCTGCATACCTCTTCCGCCACAAGCAGCCGACCAGTTTTGCGCACGGAGCCGATGCACTGTTCAAAGCTGTTCGGCGCGATCATGCCGAGCTTTATTATCTCTGCTGAAACGCCCCGGCTCTGAAGCTCATCGGCGGCATTGAGAACCTCGTTTATCATAGTGCCGTAGCAGACAACAGTCACATCCGTGCCCTCGCGGATAAGGTTCTCCGCCTGCATGAGCGAGTCTGTATAGCGTCCCTCGCCGCCGCGCGGATAGCGCACCGCTGCGGGGCCTGTCACCTCATGTATCGCGTAGCCGAGCATATCGTGCAACTCCTGAAAGCTTGCCGGACAAAGTATAGTCATTCCCGGCACAGCGGAAAGATAGCACACATCAAACACGCCTTGATGCGTTTCGCCGTCGTTGCCGACAAGCCCCGCGCGGTCAACGCAGAACACCGTGTGCAGCCCGAGCAGAGACACATCATGGATGAGCATATCAAAGCCCCGCTGCAGGAAGCTTGAGTATACGGCAAACACGGGTACAAGCCCCTGCTTTGCCATGCCCGCGGCCATAGTCACGCCATGTCCCTCGGCAATGCCGACGTCAAAAAAACGCTCAGGGAACTTTGACGCGAAGCACTCAGTGCCCGTGCCTCCCGCCATTGCCGCGGTTATCGCGACGATGCGAGGGTCGTTCTCCGCATACTGGCAGAGGTATTCTCCGGCCTTATCGGAAAAGCTCACGGCAGTGGGAGCAAGCTCGCCAGTCTCCGGGTCGAAGCGGCCTATCCCGTGATACTTGTCCGGGTGGCTCTCCGCGTATGCGCAGCCCTTTCCCTTTTTGGTCAGGACGTGCAGCACTACAGTTTTTCTAACGTCTCTTGCAAGCCGTATCGCTGTCTCAAGCTTGTCTAAATCGTGCCCGTCCACTGGGCCGAGGTAGTATAACCCCATCTCACTGAACACGTTTCCGGGCAGGAGCCGGGATTTCAGCCATTCCTTGATAACGTGGAAAGCCTTGTACAGTCCTGGAATGTTTTCCGAGACCCCTTTCAGCCACTGCTTGAAGCTTATGTAGGCGGGCTTTATGCGCATATTCTGAAGCACCTGCGCCATGCCGCCGACATTTTCGCTTATCGACATGTTATTGTCGTTCAGGATTATTACCATCGGTTCGCCGCTCGCCGCGGCGTCCGCAAGTCCCTCGTGCGACAGGCCGCCCGTAAGCGCGCCGTCGCCGATGACAGAGACGATATCATAGTCCCCGCCGGTGAGCGTTCTTGCCCTCGCCATGCCCAGCGCAACGGAAACAGAATTTGACGCATGGCCGGCAATGAATGCATCATCATTGCTCTCTGACGGCTTCGGGAAGCCTGACAGGCCACCGTACTGCCGCAGGGTACCGAACTGTTCCCTGCGTCCGGTGATGATCTTGTGAGTGTAGCTCTGATGGCCGACATCAAAAACGAGTCTGTCCTTTTCCGTGTCGTATACTCTGTGGATCGCAACGGTAAGCTCTACAGTCCCGAGGTTCGGTGAGAGATGCCCGCCGGTCTTTGCGATATTCTCTATTTCAAATTTTCTCAGCTCATCGCACAGCTGCGGAAGCTGCTCTCTGTCAAGCTTCTTTATATCTGCGGATGAATTTATGTTTTCCAAAATACTCAAGTTTTTACCCCTGAATAATTGCGCACATCCGTGCGTTTTATTTATCTCTGGTGGAAAGCGCGTCGGCAAGTTCCTTAAGGAAAGCCGTATCTTCAAAGGCTTCATCAAGCACGTTCTTTGCAAAATCCGTCAGCTTCGCAATGGTTTTCTCGCAGCCTTCCCTGCCCATGAGGACCATGTATGTGTTCTTGTTCTCCTCAAGGTCGGAACCGATAGGTTTGCCAAGCTCCTCGGCAGTGCTGAGCACGTCGAGCATATCGTCTCTTATCTGGAAAGCCATGCCTATTGCCGAGCCATAGTGTCCCGCGGCAGCAAGCATAAGCTCGCTCCCGCCTGCGGCGGCAACGCCCATCTGGCACGCGGCGACGAGCAGCGCACCCGTCTTACGGATGTTTATCTCACTGAGCTCCTGCTCCGTAAGCGCTCTGCCCTCCCAGCTCATATCGAGGAACTGTCCCCGCACATACCGTCGAGTCCGACGGCTCCGGCGAGTATCTCCGCACAATTGGCCTTTACAGCCGGCGGCAGGTACAGCGCAGTATCGTGCCGAACGCCTCGGCCTGGAGCGCGTCGCCTGCAAGCGTTGCCGTGCACTCGCCGTAAACCATGTGGTTTGTTGGCTTGCCGCGGCGCAGCTCGTCATTATCCATGCACGGCAGATCGTCATGGATAAGGCTGTAGGTGTGCAGCATCTCGATCGCGCACGCGACCGGAAGTGCCTTTTCAACGTCTCCGCCCGCGATACGGCGGAACTCCAGTACGAGCAGCGGGCGTATGCGCTTGCCTCCCGCAAAGGAGGCTGTAGCGCATGGCTTCCGCAAGGCCTGCGTTCAGCGCACCCTCGCGCACTTTAAAATACCTCGCGAGAGCCTCATCTATCTTAAGTCTGTATTCTTCGGCTGTCATATCACTGTTCGTCCTCAAAGTCCAGTTCTATCGGGGTCCTGTCCGGCCCTTTCTTGAGCTTGACGACCTTCTGTTCTGCCTCGTCAAGCATTTTGCTGCATGCGTTTATAAGGGCTGTGCCCTCTTCATATAGATTCAGCGACTCGCTCAGCGGCATATCGCCCTTTTCAAAGGTGCTTTACTATTTCGTCAAGTCTGGCAAGAGACTCCTCAAAGCTCGCGCTCTGCTTTTTGCTGCCATCTGCACCGCTCCTTTTACCTGTTTTCTTTGCCTTTTCCGTCTTCTCGACAAGGCACTCCGCCCTGCCCGTCTGAAAGCGAAAGGCTTATCCTGTCTCCGACCGAGATATCATTCACGCTCTTAACACAGCTGCCTCCGTCAGTGCTTGCGATAAGCGTACCCGCGCGTCAGCACGCGCAGCGGGCTCATCGCGTCAAGCGAGGCCGCAAGGCTTATAAAGCCCTGCCTGCATCCGTGCAGCTTACGCTCCTCTGCGGATATCATGCGCTCCCTCACCCGGTCAAGCTCAAGGCGCCTGTTGTCAAACTGCGCCGTGGGGTTTACGATGACCTGCCTTGTACGGAAGCTCTCAAGCCTGTCGGAGAGCTGGGCAAGCTTTTTGCGCATTGCCTGATCCTCGCGGATGCTGTATCCGGAGATGAGTTCCGCTATCTCGCGCTGATCCGGTACGGCGACCTCCGCCGCGTTTGACGGAGTCGACGCACGCCTGTCCGCAACATAGTCGGATATCGTAACGTCCGGTTCATGCCCGACCGCGGATATCACCGGTATGCGCGATTCGTATATCGCGCGCGCAACGCGCTCGTCATTGAACGCCCAGAGATCCTCGATAGACCCGCCGCCGCGCCCTGTGATTATAAGGTCTGCAACGTCAAACTCATTCGCGTACCGTATCGCGCCGACGATCTCCGGCGGTGCCTCCACGCCCTGCACACGCACCGGCAGCAGCAGCACCTTCGTCATCGGCCAGCGGCGGCCGAGAATGCGGATCATGTCGCGCACCGCCGCGCCAGCGGACGAGGTTATGATCGCGATGCGCTCCGGAAACTCTGGCAGCGGTTTTTTGTGCGCGCGGTCAAACAATCCCTCTTCCGACAGCTTTGCCTTTAACTGCTCGAACGCGACCTGCAGGTCGCCCGTGCCCTCCGGCATGAGTGCCGTGCAGTAGAGCTGATACGCCCCGTCTCTCGGGTAAACAGCGACACGCCCCCAGGCAGTGACGCCCATGCCGCTCTCCGGACGGAAGCGCAGCTTCGAAGCGCTGCTTTTGAACATGACGCAGCGCAGACTGCTCTCGCTGTCCTTCAGTGTGAAATAGTGGTGACCTGAGGGGTATATCTTATAGTTTGAAAGCTCGCCGCGAACGCATACATTTGCCAGCATTGCGTCCTGCTCGACTAGACCCTTTATGTAGTTGTTGAGCTCGGTTACGCTTATTGCCTGTCCGCTCATTGTTATTCTGTAACATCGGAGGTCTCAGCCTCCGCCGCGCAGGTACCAGCCCCGCGTCGTCTATCGCTTCGCCGAACTCGCCGCGCATGAAGCCGCCGAGAACACCGTTCACGAAAGCGACGGTATCCGGCTCGTCATAGCCCTTGTCAAGCTCCACCGCTTCGTTTATCGCGGCGGAGTCGGGGATATCGTCCATATAGATTATCTCGCAGATAGCGCAGCGCAGCACTGCAAGCGCCGTGCGGGAGATGCGCTCCAGCTTCCAGCCCTTGGCGTAGCGCGTTATATGCGCATCGATTTCGTCCCTGTGCTCGCCGGTCAGCGCTATAAGTGTGCGGATATACTCCAGCTGCTTTGTGTTCGGATACTCGCTGTACAGCTCGTCCTCCGCGGCAAGCGTGTCGTAATGCCCGCGCTCAAAGCTGTCAAACAGCTCCTGCGGAGCTTCTCCCGAGGAGGCTGCCGCAAAGCCGAGCTGTATCGCGATCCCGCGGGCAGTTGATCTGGTCATTGCCGTACCTCCGTTCTTACTTGTCGAAAGCTATGCCGGAAACGTGGACGTTCACCTCGGCGTTCTCAATGCCGGTCGTCGCCTGAACGACGGAGAGGATCTTGTCCTGCACGGCTTTTGCCACGTTTACGATGTTGCAGCCGTACACGACCGTAATGATAATGTCGACGACTACACGCCCGTCCTCAAACTGCACCTTGACGCCCTTGGAGACGGACTTGAGCCCGATAAGCTCTGCAAGCTCAGCGCCCGCCGTGTTCGACAGGCCAGCTACGCCCTCGACCTCGCTCAGCACGGATCTGACCATGCTTATAATGACATCTTCGGAAATATTGATGCTGCCCTTTTCTTCACGGCAGGTAATATAATTCTCGCCCATGATGAACCTCCTAAATGAAATCACAGTATTCTACCACGGACAAAGCAAAAAATAAAGTGTAATAATCGAAATTCTGTATCAAAAATGAAAAAAACATACAGGAGCGCCGCAAAAGCGCTCCTGTATTGTTCCGACGCAAGGCTTGAGTTTGCAGTGTTCAGGCCTTGACCTCTATTATATTCAGCTGGCTTGCATCATAATCTGTCGAAGTGCATATCACGTCCGTTATCCTAGCCACAGCCTCTTCGCTCAGTCCCTCCGCCGGAGCCGGGACCGCAACCGTGACACAGCCGTTGCCTATGTATACGACGCAGTCTGCAAAGTCCTTGGCGATGAGGTTTTCTATCTGCGATTCCTGCATCGAACACGTCGCCATAGCGGATATGGCATTCATCGCGCTGTCTATCGTCTCCTGAGACGCTGCCTCCGAGGACGCCGCGGTCTACAGCAGCTCGAGTGCTTCGTCTCTTGATACCTGCCGTGTCAGCCTTGCTTCGGCAAAGTATTCCGTACCGGAGGCGAGCAGACTGTCTGCGAAATCCGTGTCGGCCTCAAGCATGGCCTGATCCTCTGCGTAAACCATCTCCGCGTCCGGCTTTCCCCATCTGTTGTTATAGGTCCAGTTGAGTACCACGGCGGCGCAAACAAACATCAGCACCGCCAGCATCGTGAGATTTCTTTTCCTGTTCTTCATGACTGTCCGTTCTCCGCCTTATGCTTTGTCCGTCATTCTGAGAATTGTGATCTTATCCGAGCTGTAGCCAGTATATGATTCAACCGCGCGGATAATATCCAGTCTGACCTTCGGGTTCGCCGCGCCCTCGCAGACAACGACCACGCCGCTGTCCGAAATGAGCACGCGCGCATTGCCTACGCCCTCGCTGCATGAGAGCACCTGCGCCAAAAAGTCCGCTGCTGTCGCTCTCTGCGTTTTTTCTGGGAGCTGCCGCTTGAAGCAGCAGAAGCAGCACCCGGCGATAAGGATAATGAACGGATAGCGAAACCGCCCCAGCAGCTCTGCCTTGCCTTTTAAGCTTATCCGTCATCACATCCACATCTGCCTTTCAGCCGGAATACCAAGCTCGTTCTGGATCATGCCCTCAAGTGCAGCCTTTGCGCCGCTGATATCCGGCGCGTTTATCTCCGCCGAGTACGGCACCCATAATCCGTCCAAATTCCACTGCGCCTGGACTTTTACCCCGAAACATTCGCTCCAAGCTCTTCCGCTTTGTCCAATATATATTCCTCGCACTGCTCTTCCATGACTGCTCTGTTGAGCCTGTCATCTATTCTTTCCGCGCTCTCGTTTATTGCCGCCTCCGCTTCGCGCAGCCGAGACTGTCTCAAGCGCGTATATGTCAAAAGTCTATTTCCTTTATCGGGCTTAGTTATCGCCATTGTCAGCGCCGCCGTACACAGCAGCTGCATGATGCGGCGCACACCGCCCTCTGGTGTGATATTTATTGCCGCGCCGCAGAATATGGACACTGCGCATAGCTGGCGTATGCTCTCCTGTATCATCCCGTCACCGCCTTCATTCCCGCCATCATCGATATGAAAAAGCATTATCCGCAGCAGCCGAGCAGCCCCAGCAGCAGCCCCATAGCGCTGCCCACTCCTGAGAACAGCGCGGACAGGCGCGGGCTCTGCATTGAGTCTGTCACAGCGGCGGCAGCCTTTTAAAATAAGCATCTTTTACGGACAGCACCGCAAATGGTCCCGCGCACAGGACGCAGACGGTGATGAGCCCGAACGCCCCGCGCAGCCTCTTATCACTCCCGCCGCGGCGAGCACTGCTCCCGAAGCATCGGATATCATCCCGCCGACGACCGGCAGCACTGTCGATATGACCGTGCGCATGGTCTTTACCGCCGCGGCGTCGGTACTCGAGGTGATGACGCCCGTCATGCCTTATGTATGCCGTGAAGCTTATCGTCATCCCTGTCATTATTATTGTTGCCGCCCACTTTGTAAAACGTGCCGCCGCGGTCATCAGGGAATTCAGGGAACACTCCGTTTGCCACCGTCACCGCAAGATATGCATATACGAGCGGGACTACCAGCTTCTGCGCGATGCTCATAAGCACATCCAGCGCAAGGCTCACCGCGGCGAATTTCGCTCCCGCCGACGTCAGCGCTCCCCGGCTGCCGCCGCTGTAAATATGACCGGCAGCGCCGCCTTCGAGTAATCAGACAGTCTGAACATCGATTCCACCGTCTGCGACACTATGCCGTCAACACCCTTGAGCATTATCATGGCCGCACCGCAGCAGTAAGCGATCTCTATGTACTCGCTTATTCCCTTGCTGCTGCACGGTGAGCCGCCGAGGGGCGCACAGCAAAGCAATGGTTATAAGTGTTGCTCGAAACTGAGATTGTCCCTGAGTTCCGATACGATATTGTTCAGGAAGCTTTTTCCATACCCTTGCGATAGCGTCCCCGGCGTCATAGCTCCCATCGAAGCTGAGCCTGCCGGATATCTCCTTTTCCTCGTCAGTGAGCTGTTCCTCAAGCGAATATGCTCCTGCCTCTTCGGCGGCTCTTTCTGCAAGCTCCTCGGCATAAGCACGCTCCGGCAGCGCGCACAGCAGAATGAGCACCGCAAGCATGGCCGCGGCATGCCTCATACCATGCCGCCTATCATGTTGAGCATGTTCATTATCACCGGCATGGCCACTGCCGTCGCGCACAGCGTCGCCGCGATTTCGACCGCCGCGGCTATCGCGCCCTGGGACGCATCCTTGCACAGCTCCGCGCACAGCTTGCTTGTCGCCGCGATCCCCGCGCACTTCAGCATCGGCTGCAAAAGTGTACCTGGCACCCCCATCGCGTCCCTCGCGCGTTCGGCAAGCCCGGTAAGGCTTTGTATCAGTCCCACCGTGCCAAGCAGCATTACCGCAACGGCGGCTGCCGCTGCCGCAAATGAAAGCTCCGGATTTATCCGCTTTATGAGTATGCACACAACTGTACTGAGCAAAGCCGTTCCCGCACATTTTGCAACTATCTCCATGTCTATAAATTAAAAGAACCTTTATCATGTTGAACAGCTCGCTTATTTTCTGCACGACGATCATCAGCACAACGACCAGTGCGGTTATCGTCGTCATAAGCGCCTGCTCGTCACGCCCCGGAGCGCTGAAGCAGTATGTTCAGAACAGCCACAAGTATTCCGACCGCGGCAATTTTGAAGATCAGATCAATATCCATTGCCACTCTCCTAAATAAGCGTAATAACTATCAGCGCGCCCGACGTGAGAGCAAGTCCCATTCCGAGCCTGCGCGTCTGCGGCAGAGCCTCCGCGGCGGTGGTGCGCAGCTTTTCCAACGTCTCCCGGCAGCTTCGTATCGCCTCTGATTGGCTGTCGACGTCGTATCTGCCGAGGAATGAACCGAGCGTACACAAGAGCCGCGCCGCCTCCTCGGAATGCTTCACGCTCTCCGTGACGCACTCCTCCCCATATATTTTGAAAATCCCGGCTTCCAAGCTCCGGCAGGCGGCGCAGCAGTCCGGAAAGCAGCGCCTTACCGGCGCTCTCCGTCCTCTTCCAGCTGCGCGGCGAGCTCTGGCAGCGGCAGCGCGCGCGTCTCAAACTCGTCCTGCATGAGGCGGAGCATATGGCAGAGCGCTTCCAGCTCATTGAGCTGTTCTCTTTTCAGTGCCGTATAGCTCACCCCCGTACACAGCAGCGGCGGCAATGAGCATTATTCCGATTATCCTCATGTTTTCAGCCTTTCAAGCATATAGCCGCGCTTGCCGTTATTCAGTGAAACGGTGAGCAGGTTTTCAAATACGCCCATTTCAAACAGCTCCCGATATAATGGCCGCCTAAGCATTTCAGCGAGACTTCTCCCATGCGCCGTCGCAAGGACGGCTACACCGCATCCGGCGATCTCACCTATAGCTCTGATGTCCTCAGGCTGCGTTACCTCGTCCATCGCGATCACCTGAGGGTTCATGCCGCGCAGCAGCATCATCGCCCCCTGCGCCTTGGGCACGTCCACAAGCACATCCGTGCAGGAGCCGAGTTCAAACTGCGCCCGCCCGTTTTCTGTCGCCGACAGCTCATTGCGCTCGTCCACTACGGAGGTTCTGATGCCAGTCTCGGAGAATACTCGTACAAGCTCCCGCAGGGCCGTAGTCTTGCCGATACCCGGCGGCGCGGCTATGAGTGTGCTCCCAAGCCCGTCCGATATGATTTTATGCGCCTCTGCGCGGCATATATCACGGCACTCGTGCGGAATACGTATGACCGCGGAGCTGTAATTTCTGAAACCCGTAAGCTCCCGCGATTGTATATCGCCTGCCCGCACAAGCCTATGCGCAGCCCGTGCCAGCTTATGTATCCGTTCCTCATCGACTGCATCGAGCTGTGCAGCGAAGCGCCCGTCGCCTTTTCGAGCAATCGTATGAGCTCGTCCTGCTCAAATTCCTTGTCCCTGAAGCGAAGCTCCGCCCCGCCGATAAGCGCTGTCGGCGGCTGCCCGATACGAAGTCGTATTTCCTCTGCGCGGTCAAAGCGCCCGCGGCTCAATGCCTGTCCAAGCGACGCTGGCAGCAGCGCGCAGGCCTCTCTGAATGCATCCAGCCTCTCACTTCCTTGGGACAGACTATGCTCAAAGCACGGCATATATTACGCAGAAACGGTAAACGCCGTGCAGTGAACATATGTTTACTGCACGGCGTTTACTAATTAGCCTTAGGGCTTATCAAGCTTTACGTAGAATCATTTTAATAAAGTTGAGATATTTCCCGGCTCCCGCTTCCATTGACCGTCTGTCTCTCGCCGCGTAGGGATTGTCCTGCGTCAGCCAGTCTCTCCATACCTCATCACGGCTGTGCATTTCTTCAATGCACAGCGCTTCAACCCGGGCGTCTTGGATATAACGCCGCGCCAGAATTCCACATCGTGCATAAAAGCTAACTGCTCCGGTGTCCATGACAGCAAAGCTCCTCCGGCAGCGCGTCGTGGCAGTCCTTCACCATACCGGGCACAGCGATATAAATATATCCGCCGTGCTTCACGTAGGGCAGTATTTCATCGCTGAGATAAGCATCATCACGTCCGTAATAGTTGAAAGCTCCGACATTTACGACCGCGTCGAAGAATTCTTTTCTCAACAGGCGCATCTTTCAATTCCGTTTTCAGCGGCAGCACATGACTGCTCAACAGCCCCTGAGATGTAAAGAACCGCCTGTTCTCCTCAGGATCGCTCAGCGGATCAACGGCATAGACCTTGAGCCCATACTCTTTTGCAAGAAACACCGAGGTAAGTCCCTTGCCGCAGCCGAGGTCACATACGACAGAACCTTGGCGGAGCGTGCTGTTTTCAAGCAGCTCTTCAGTGAGCTTTATCGGGTTGGGGCCGGACAGCCTGCTCATGAATGCTGCTGTGCCGTATTTCCTGCTGCGCGGATATTCATCCATGGAGGCGTACGGTTTTCTATAACCGCTTATTCCATAGACGAAATGCTCAAAATGCTTTTTCAGCAGCTCAGATACCCTGCCCTTTGCGTCCATTCCGTCGTAAAGGTTAATAAGCGTAAACACCGGCCCGTAAAACTCCAACGCAAGCTCGGCAGCCGAACGGTACCTGCGGTCAAAGCCCGGCATTTCACGCAGCAGATCCTCGGTGTACTTGAGCGGCCCCGTGCCGAGGTACTGCTGGAACAGTGCATTCATCTCCGGCGAACGGAATTGCTCCAGTGTGATCATGCGTCTGAAGCGTGATGCGAACGGATCCTCCGTCCAGTATATGAACTGCGCCATGGTGAAGCCGACCAGCTGCTCTATCGCCGTGTTTCTGTAGCTCTCGGGCATTTCGTCGAATATCCCTACCGGCAGAGAGAACCGCTCCGCACCGCTGCGGTCGTTTTCCTCCATCCGCCGCAGGATGCTGTCAAATATATCCCGCTTATTCGTATAATGCTTATACAGCGCGCCCTTGGTAATCCCAAGCGCATCCGCTATCATGCTTACGGCCACCGCCTCATAGCCGTCCTTTGAAAACAGCTCCAGCGAAGCCAGCAGTATTTTTTTCTTTTGTATCCATAAATAATTTACCCCCTGCCAAGCAGTGAACGCCAGTTTACTTCATTATAGTAAACTGGCGTTCACGCGTCAAGCCTTATTTATTCAGCCACGGTGATATTACATGCTTTTTGAGCATGAATGCCCTGTCGGAGATTTCCGCCATCGGCAGATCGGACATGGAGTCCGAGTAGAATTCATCAGAATGCCCGTCGGGATAGCGTTCATAAAAGCGGCGTACCTTTTCCTTGTCGTGGCAGTTTTCGCCGTCTATCTTCCCACTGTGCTTATCCATTCTTGTGCCGATGAGATTAACTCCGAACTCACGGCAAACCGGCTCGAGCAAAAAACTCCGGTGACGCGGAAATTATCACGTCATCGTCTTTTTTCTGCCTGAGATACCACTCGCCGATACCGTCCTTATGCTCTGCCCAGAAGCGCTCAACCTCGCTGTCGATATCCGGGATGTCCTTCAGAAATGCAAAAAGCATTTCCTTAAGCTTCGCAGCACTTCCGCCATTTACCACGTAGGCGATAGCCTGCGGTATTACCCCGGGGAAATTCTTCAGCATTATCCATGGGTACTTTCTGAAGCAGTGCTTTATGAACGTGACCGAGCTGTCGGGATAGAATATCGTCTTGTCAAAATCGTAGGTATTCAATATGCGTCACCGTACATAATAAAGGCGGTTTTCTTTTTATCGGCTTTGCCGCCGGCGTTTCCGCGGGATAGCCGAGGATGCAGTTGCCGACGCCGATGTAATCTCCCTGCACGCCCCACTTTTCAAGCAGTGCTTTTCCCTCTTCCGAAAGCGAAATCCTCCTCCGCGCGGTTTACCCAGCAGGAGCCGATACCGAGTGCGGACGCGGCGTTCATCAGATTGCCGAGCACAAGGCTCCCATCCTTGACTGCGTTTATATTATCCGCCTCTGCCAGCACCACAAGCACAGTCGGCGCGCCGTAGAACGGATCGCCGTTTGACCCCATGACCTGCGCGTTGAGCTTTGACATATATGCTATCGTGCCCTTGTCCTGCACGGCGATTATAATTGACCGGCTGCCTGTTCATCGCGCTCGGCGCGCACAGCCCTGCCTTGAGTATCTGCTCAAGCTCGCCGTCGCTTATCTGCTCGCTTTTATATTTTCTGACGCTGCGGCGTTCATACAGCGCATTCAATCCGTATTTCATGTGTTCTGTCCTTTCATTTGAGTCTTAACGTGTTTATAAGCACAGCCGCCGAAACAGCAAAGCATGCTATGACTGCCGCTGTAACTGAAAGTATACCGGCTGCGCCGAGCACGGCGGCAGCGAGATTTACGCATATTCCGGCAACGATATTTTCCCAGAGAAATATGCGAGGCAAGCTTTGAGATTCCTATTGCCTTCGGGAGCTTTCTGATGTCTCTGTCCATCACGAGCGTCCGCCGACATGAATGCAGCCTCCGAACCGAGCGCCCCATTGCGATACCGACGTCTACCCTCTCCATAAGTGCCCGGTCGTTATAGCCGTCTCCGACAAAAGCGACGCTTGATTTGCTGCCCTTGTTCGACATCAGGTATGCCAGCGCCGAGAGCTTATCTTCGGGCTTGAGCTCCGCGCGCAGCATGTCAAAGTTGAGCTTTTGACGCAAGCGGGCGCGCTACGGAGAGCACGTCCCCGGTGAGCAGCACCATTTTCTTTATACCCTGGACGCGCAGACTTTCAAGCGCGTCAAAAGCCCCGCTGCGTATCCGGTCAGCCACAAGTATGTGCCCGCAGTATTTTCCGTCGATGGCCCGTGTATCGCAGTCCGCTGCGGCTTGGCAGCTCGCAGCTTATGCCGTGCTCCTCAAGCAGCGCCGTGTTCCCGACGTAGACCAGCTCGTCCCCGACAATGGCGCTGACGCCTCTCCCGGGGATCTCCTCGACCTGCGTCACCTTCATGTCCTTCGCGCTCCTGATGCCCACGGCCTCACGCAGTGCATACGCTATCGGATGCCGCGAGAAGACCTCCGCACAGAAGCGGCGGTCGTGAGCAGCTCGCGTTCTGTCATGTTCACCGGGAAAACGTCGGTTATGACGTAGCGCCCCTCTGTTATGGTCCCGGTCTTGTCGAACACCATGGTTTCCGCCCATGGCCATGGACTCTATGCAGTCCTCGCCCTCTTACGAATATGCCGAGCTTCGCGGCAGCGCCTATGCTCTTTATGTACGCAAGCGAAACGGAGATCACAGCCGCCGAGGGACACGCGCAGATAAGAACTATCGCGGCCCTGCGCAGCATCTCCAGCCATTCGGCATTGAACATCGGCACGACCACCGCAAGCACCAGCGCGAGCGCCAACATGGACGGTGTGTATACGGAGATAAACTTGCGTATAAAGCTCTCCTGGCTCGACCTGAACTGCGCCGCTTTCTCGGACATACGCACGAGCCGAGCCGCGGTCGACTGCTCAAAGCTCTTTGTAACGCGCACCCTTATTGGAGCCGTGACATTCGTACACCCGGAATATACCTTGTACCCGGCCGCGACGTCCCATGGACGCGCCTGTCCGGATATCGCGGAGGTGTCCACTGTTGTCACGCCCTCGACAATGATACCGTCAAGCGGTATACGCTCCCCTGCCGGAACCTGAATAATATCGCCGACATTCACATAGTCCGGTTCGACGTTCAGTACGCCCTCGGCGGTTTCCACATTTGCCGTGTCGGGCTTTATTTCCGGCAGCGCCTTGAGCGCCGCGCCGCAGCGTTCGCTGACGAAAGTCTCCAGCAGGCGCACCGCTCTGAAAAAGGATCAGCAGCAGTACAGCCTCCCTATAAAAAGCCGAGCGCAAACACCGCTATGGCTGCAACGAGCGTTATCTGCTCCGCTTCAAAATACTTCCGTTCTATAAGCTTGTCTATCGCGTCCATCAGTACGGCAAAGCCCGCAATGACAAACGGGATCAAGAACGCGACGCACTTCATCCAGCCCTCCGCCGGGAGAAACGACAGCGCTGCCAGCAGTACAGCCAGCGAACACGACCGGCGCTATTCCGCCGAAGCTTATGGAGCCGCAGTTGGCAAAGCCGCGTTTTGCTTTTTGCCCCGCGGCTCTCCTCGTCGATCTCATCGATCTCCGGGAAATCCTGCGGTTCGTCTTTTTGTTTTCAGATGTCGGCTCTGCTCGGAAACATGCTTTCCCATAACGCATCCGTCCTTGTCAATAGATGGTAATGCCTAACTGGTTCTTCTCAAGCTACATGATACATCCTTGACCCGATTTTGTCAACAAATTGCAACTTATTGAATATAACAAAATTGCGGAGCAACAGAGCCGCTCCGCAATTCTGTATAAAGCCGCTTTTTCAAGCTTACTTCATGCCGTTCTCGTAAGCCTCGATCATCTTCTTGACCATCTGGCCGCCGACGGAGCCTGCCTGACGGCTGGTGAGCTCGCCGTTGTAACCGTTCTTGAGGTTGACGCCGACTTCAGCAGCGGCTTCCATCTTGAACTTATCCATTGCCTCACGGGCTGCGGGGTTGACAAGATGATTACTGGTGATGGTAGACATAGTTTGCATCTCCTTTTTTGATGTTTTGGGTTCGTTGCCCGTGCTTATCTTCTGCACTCAGGTTTTCTATATTCATAAAAAGGAGATGTAATTTTTTTCATATTAGTGAAGAAACTGCCGCTTTCTCATGTATCTGCTTTGATCGCGCCTTATTTTTCTTCATCCACAAATTCAAACAAGTCCTCGACCGTCACATTGAACACCTTCGCAATATCCATCGCCAGCTTAAGTGACGGATTGTACCTGCCGTTCTCAAGGTGAACGATCGTTTCTCTTCTCGCTCCGACAAGCTCGGCAAGCTCGCTTTGCTTATACCCTGCCTTCTCGCGATATTCTTTGATTTTAGTTACGAGCGCCATCTTAAATTCCTTTTGCATCCATGTAGCGGAATATAGCCGTTCTGATAATGGCTGTCAGCACCAGTACACCCATCAGCATATATCCTATCATTTCCGAGGATATCGTAAACCTAAATGGCCGACGCAAAATGCAATGCAGACGATCAACACCATTGTGATCTTATAGCAGATAGAATCGCACCTTTTCAGATTCGCAGCCGCCATTTCGTCCACGGTCTCTTTCTTGTATTTCCTTTCGCGCACAGCTAAAAAGGCAGAAAAAACATTAAAGCAAATATCGCAACGCACTGCTGGATAGAGCTGAAATAATTTTCCCAACCATTTCTTGCCCAGCACCAGTAATATACCGCAATGCAAAATTGCCAGCACGATACGTGCTCCAAGCAGTTCTCCTAATGATACGTTCTTATTCATGTGTGTGCCCTCTATGTTACATATGTCGCACTCACGATGTTATAAATATATCACCTGCGTTTTGCGGATGTCAACAAGAAAGTGAAATATTTTTTAACTTCATTGCTCAACCACTGGAATGTAACATGCACTCAACTGCCCGCCGGTATCCCCTGATGCAGTACAGATACGCGCCCTCGGCATTATTGCATCTGTCGTCGATGATGTAGCCCAAGCGGTAGCTGACCGTTTTGCCGGGCTCAATGTGCACGTATGCGTATTGCCCCGCTATCGGGTCGTCCCCAGAGTACGCAGCACTGTTTGCGCAGATATCCCTCATGGACACGTCACCGTTCTTGAGCACGAAAATACCATTGGCGAAATTATTTGTTCCATCGTTTGAAGGTCCGCCGTTGCCCGTCACGTCTCCTACGTGCGGATTCTTCACCATGAGGCTGACCGTCGCGAGCCTTGCTCCTCCGATAAGCTCCCCCGTCTGCGCGTCGATATAGTCAGGGAACGGATAGTCGCCCCCGCCTATGTACGCGGACGATTCATGGAACTGCTCAAGCGTCCAGCCCGCGGAGTAGATGTTATCACTGATGCTTATCCCTGTCACGGTGCATTCAAGTCCGCTCCCATAGACCGTCACTGTCGTCCCCGATCTCAGTCAGTCCCGCCGCGATCTCGCGGTCGTATTCCATCTGCTGCTCCGTCCGGCTTTCAGGCTGCGCAGTCTCCCCTATCGCTACGCTCAGATCGACCGTACTGCACTTTCCGAGCGCGGCAAAATCTATGGTGTCCGCAAAGCGTTCCAGCGTCGCTTCCGTGAGTTCTCTGCCGAGAACATGCTCCTCCGAACATCGCCGTCATAGCTTGTCTCATTATCGAAGCGCGTCAGCTCCGCCGTGACAAAGGCGTCCTCACCGTTATAAAGCACCGCGCCGTTATATTCATCCATGATGATCGTGACCTCGGTGCCGAGCGCGGTCGTGTAGCTATGTTCTGTTACAGCGCCTGCGTCAAAATGCGTATAGCCCTGACCAAAGTAGCCCTTCATGCTGCGCCTGACAGTGCATTCGAGTCCACTTTCCGCACCGTACCACATTCCTTGCAGCACGAAGCTTCCGTCCCCATAGCATATAAAGCCCACGTTCTCGTTGTCAAAATCGCTGCCGCGCATAAAGCCGTCAATGCCGATGGCCGTATACAACTCTCCTATATCCGCACTGCCTTCTTCATACACACTGTCGCGCGTTTTGAGCCCGTACTTGCCGCACAGCTCAAATATCTTGTCCTTCAGCCGCTGCGTGTAGCAGAAGTATATGCGGCTGTGCTCGCATCCATTCGTCCTGCTCCTGCGGCACGGCGTCCCCATAGTAACCGTTTGCCGTGTAATCTTCGTAGAAAGCCATAAACTCCTGATAAGCCTGAAACTCCGCCGAGCTTTCGAGCCCCTGTATCGAGAGATATACCGTCTCCTCCGTCTGACGCAGCAGCGCATCCTTGATGCCGAACCAGTTTCCCGCATAAGCCGCCGCGCCGAAGGCAACAGCAACGATACTATCACCGCCGCGGCCAGAAGCGCTCTGACCGGCCTGTGCCTGCGCGCTCTGCGTGCCCTGACCGGTATCGCCTCCAGCGCCGTGTTGATATATTCCCCGCTTACATATCAAGCCTAACAAAGCTTCATATTCCCCGTTCAAAGTACCGCCCCCTTTTCCTCAAGATAACTTTCTGGCTTTCTCCTTAGCGCGTTTGCGCTCACGCGTTTGCCCGGCTCGCCGCGATATCCGCCACGCTCTCGCCGCCCCAGTAGCGGCGCATGAAATCTGCGCAGTCCTGCCGCGGCGGCTGCAAGCCAACCGTTAAGAACGCGGCCAAGTTTCCTCGCGTCCATGATCTCCTCAAGCCCGCGCGGCGACGTGGAACACATTCCTCAAGCTCGCCGAGCAGCACCGTCACCGTGCTGCCGCGCCCCGTGCGTTCTCTGCGCCAGCGGTCTATGGAAAGGTTCCGCGTAATGCCCGCAAGCCAAGCGCGCAGCCGCCCCGGGCGCTCAGGCGGCATAGCGTTCCATGCACGGGCGTATGTATCGCTGACGCACTCCTCCGCGTCCTCGCGCACTCCGAGAATGTTCATCGACACCGCGCGGCAGTATGCCCCGTATTTGCTGTCCGTCTCCTCTATCGCTTTCTCGTCCCGCTGCCAATACAGGTCTATTATCTTTGAATCGTCCATAACGCTTAAT